>Ga0272443_10000379_pt1 | contig 85538 bp, 66 predicted proteins | sample SSMAcet12_FD_193581 | JGI IMG/M metagenome (GOLD analysis project Ga0272443, IMG submission 193581) | Marine sediment archaeal communities from Little Sippewissett salt marsh, Falmouth, MA, United States - SSM-Acet-12 | ecosystem: Environmental > Aquatic > Marine > Wetlands > Sediment ...
CGATCAGATGTTTCTTTTCCACTCTGTTGCAACTCACGAACTTAGTGACTCCTGTTTGCGTAGGCGACTGCTTGAGTATTTCGAGAATCCAGCGTCTTCTTCTATAGGCGATGGAATAGATTGGGAAAACTTGGAATATCGCGCAATTCGGGATAATCGTTCTCTGATCAAGCCGCCATCGCCTTTCCACCAACCCACTGTAGTTGAAGGGTCATGGTTTGAAGTCGATGTTGCTTTAGAGATTCATCGAAAAGGATATCGTGTTATACCTCAATTCCCAATTGCTGGTCGTTATATTGATCTTGTTGTAGCTGGCGGTATAGAACGTTTAGCCGTCGAATGTGACGGCGATTATTGGCATGGTGTCAATCAATATGAAAAGGATATGCAACGCCAGAGGCAATTGGAGCGCTGTGGTTGGAAATTTTTTCGGGTTAGAGAGTCGGCCTTCCGTGCGAACAAGGATGAAGCACTAGAGGAACTCTGGCGACTGCTCGAAGAAAGAGGCATTAATCCCGGCGGAGGTGCAACAGCCCACCAAACCGGGAAAGAGAGTAACCAAAGAGAGGATGACATCGATTCAAGCGAGACATACGATAATGGTAATTATGGAGATGGCCAAAGAGTGCTCTTTGATGATGGAGCCCCGAATACTAGATCACGGCGGCATCCGGAAGAGGTTTCGTCTCAAGAGATTTCAAACGCGATTATCCATAACTTACAGAAATGCCCTAATTATTCCTGTACTCTACATTCTGTAACAGGGCGCGTTCTCAAAGAAGTTGGAGTACTCACTCGCGGGAAACCACGTGAGAGGTTTGAGAGAAGAGTAAACCGCGTGGTTAATTCTCTTTGTGATAAGGATCGAATTGAGAAATACAAGGCAAAAAATGAACGGATTCGGCTATTAAAAAAGATGGTCTCTTGAAGCTTTGCATAGAATGGCAATTTTATTGTGCTCCAGTGACGTCGGAAATAACCACGTTAAAGAGTGACCATTAGCATGAATTGGGGTAGTGTCAAGAATCTTTCGCACATTTTGTGTGAGGAACTCCGAACACAGTTCATGGCGCTGGTTTACCCGGCCTGTTGTTCTTGGTCCATTTTCTGCAAACGTTGCATATTAAGGTGGCGTCTCGTAAGCCATCGGGTTCCCGAAATACGCCTCAACCTGGCCGTCGTTCCCGGAGTCCAGATTTCGGAGTTCACCCACCCCTTGCCGCGAAATGAATCAATATAGCGAAGATCTCCCCGTTGTGGCCATGTTTTTCCCCGCCATCACACCAAAGACTGTTTAAAAAAATCTCGCCACGGAACCGGGGAATGAGATTTTCCCCTGAAAACTTGTATTCCAATGTGATTGGTGATGGTTCAATCCTCCGGCTGGCGGTTTCATGCGTAGTTATCATTTAAGTACCGTGGGATTGATGCTTGCCTGTATCAGGGAGGGGAAATGTCCGGAAAAATATTGAAAGTGTTTTTGTCTATGTGCATGGTGGTTTTTTGTCAGGCCAACTCAGCCCTGGCCCAGGAGAGGCCGGATATCGAATTGATCCGGATTGAATCCCGGCCCAGTAAGCCGGCAGCGGGCAGTCCGGTTTCCTTGCAATTTGGAGTCAGGAATAGTGGCGCGGCCAAAACCGGTCCATTCCAGGTAACCTTGAGTCTTTACGGCCGCAAGGTCAAGACCTGGGATGTCGAAAATCTGATTCCTGCAGGGAAAAAACTACTGGAATATGCGTTCACTCCAATTGGGACGATGCCGGTAAAGGTACTTTTGATCGCGGATCCCTACGGTGCGGTGCAGGAATCGAGCGAGTCCAACAACCTGCAGCGGCTGGAGATCCAGGTGTCCAAGCCATTCCGGCCGGATATCAAGCTGCAACGCATTGAAGTAAAGCCCAGGGAACCCCGCGCGGAGAGCCCTCTTTACATGCAGTGCCGGGTCTGGAATGCCGGGCAGGCGGATACCGATCCGTTCCGGGTGGTCCTGAGCATCAACGGCAGAGAGGTGAAGGCCTTTGATGTGGGCCACATGGGACCCGGGGGGGCGAAGACGCTGAAGTATGATTATACGCCCAGCACCCCGGGTACAGAGATCCTGATGATGATCGCGGACGCGAACAATGCGGTAAATGAATCAAACGAGTCCAACAACCTGCAGCGGCGGGAGATCCAGGTGTCCCCGCCCCGTCAGCCCGATATCGAATTGACCGAGATAAGATGTTACCCTGATGAACCCGTCGCGGGCAGCCCCATTAATTTACTCTTTAACGTCAAGAACAACGGAAAGGTCAAGGTCGGTCCTTTCCGGGTGGTCATGAGCATCAACGGCCGAGAGGGTAAGACCTGGGATCTGGATGGCCTCATCAATGTCCACCGCCTGGGATTCCATTACACCCCGGCGGCGCCGGGCACGCTGAAGGTGATGGTCATCGCGGACGCGAACAACAGCATAAAGGAATCAAACGAATCCAACAACCTGCAGTTGACGACCATACAGGTCAAGTAGGGCGGAGCCGATGCCCTGATCCGGGGTTCGGGATCAGGCCGGGAACTGTCTGCGGATGCGGTCGAGTTCGCTCAGCACTTTGGAGCGGATCTCTTCGAGGTGTGCTTGGGTGTCCGCCTCGAAGCGGATCACCAGGGCCGGCTGGGTGTTGGAGGCCCGCACCAGGGCCCAGCCGAAGGGGAACTTCACCCGGGCGCCGTCGATGTCGATGACTTCGTACTCGCTGCGGAAGGTCTCGACCACTTTCTCGACCACGGCGAACTTGATCTCTTCCGGGATGTCCACGTACTGCTCCGGGGTGTTCTGGCGGGTGGGGATTGAATCACGCAGCTCCGCCAGGCTGCGGTCGCTGTTGGACAGGATCTCCAGCAGGCGCGCGCCCACGTACACCCCGTCGTCAAAGCCGTACCAGTGATCGTTGAAAAAGATATGCCCGCTCACCTCGCCGGCCAGCACAGCGTTCTCCTCGAAGATTTTTTTCTTGATCAGGGAATGGCCGGCTTTCCACATGATGGCCTTGCCCCCGGCCTTGCGGATCTCGTCGTAAAGGACTTCCGAGGCCTTGACTTCGGAAATCACCGTGCGGCCGGGATGGCGGGAGAGTACGTCCCGGGCCAGGAGCACCAGCAACTGGTCGCCCCAGAGGATGCGCCCGCCGCCGTCGACCACGCCGATGCGGTCTGCGTCGCCGTCGAAGCCGAGGCCCAGGTCGGCGCCGGTTTCCTTTACCTTGGCGATGAGGTCTTTCAGGTTTTCCGCCTTGGTGGGATCGGGATGGTGGTTGGGGAAGCTGCCGTCCACCTCGGTGTAGAGTCCGGTCACGTCCACACCCATCTTTTCATACAGGGGCATGGCGGTGATGCCGGCCGTGCCGTTGCCGCAGTCCACCACGGCTTTCAGGCGCCGGCCCATGTTCAGTGAGGCCATGATCTCGTCCATGTATTCGTGGTTCATGGACACTTGGCTGATGGAGGCGTTTTTTTCCGCGGGGAAGTCCTGATTGACCGCCAGGTCGTAAAGCCCGCGGATCTGGTCGCCCGCCAGGGTGTCGTGGCCGACCATGGCCTTGAAACCGTTGTATTCCGGGGGGTTGTGGGAAGCGGTGATCATGATGCCGCCGCCAAGTCCGCGTTTGAACAGGGTGTAGTACATGACCGGTGTGGGCACCAGGCCGATGTCGGTCACGTGGATGCCGTACTTTGCCAGGGTGCGGTTGACGATTTTCTTGAAGCGGGGTGAGGAGGGACGGCCATCCATGCCCACCACGGCCGAGTCCTTTCCGGAACGTACCAGTAGTGCCGCAAAAGCGGCGGCGATGCGTTCGACCACGTCGTCCTGGAGTTGGCTGTCCACGATGCCGCGGATGTCGTATTCGCGAAAAATGGTTTTATCAATGGTGTGCATGGGGCCTCCTTTAAGTGTTTCCTGCATGGGGGGTTATTATACCCCAGGCCCGCGGCGATTGCCACAGGGCGGGCCGGCCCATGGGGCCGCATCCGGGGCGTTTCCCCGACCCAATCAAAAATCCCCTGATTCCGCATCCATCGCGGTTTGTTTTTTGTAGAACCCGGGCGTATAATGATGCCGGTATGTGGCGAAAACTGACATCCTTGGACCGGATACTCATCCTGCTGGCCCTGATCACGGTGCTGGCCCGGCTGGCATTCCCCGGTGCATTCGCCACTTTCCTGACCTGGGCACTGGTCATTCTGGTGCTGACGCGCCTGGTCATCCTGATCAAGCGGCGTTTGTTGTGGAAGATTCGCAACCGCCTCATATTCTCGGGTCTCTTTTTCGTCCTGGCGCCCATCTTCATGGTGGGGGTCTTCTTTCTGTTCTTGATCTACATCCTCATCGCCCAATACGGGGTGGTGATCATCGACAACCTGGTCAAGCGCCAGATCACCGAATACAACAGCAGTGTTCAGCATTACCTGAACCTGGATGACCGCCAGCGCATGCAGGATGGTATCCGTTTCATCACCCGTTTCGATCCCGAGAACCTGGTGATCGCCTTTTACGAAAACAACGGGGGTGATTACGAACCCTTTTATCGCTATCCCGGCAACGTGCCCGTGGAACGTGTACGCCTGACCCAGTTTTCGGGGTACTTCAAGCTGGGAGGTGACCTCTACCTGGGGGCTTACCGCCAGAACGAGCAATTCGCCGCCTTGATGGCCATGCGCCTGGATGAAGATTTCATCCAGCAATTGTCCCGGGTGAGCGATTTCCGCATTCGCCTGATTCCCTGGGATCAGAGCTTCAAGGACCAGGTTTCCACGCAGTTGTCCTCCCTGGCCGATCCGGACAACGAAATCGTGCTCATGCCCTGGCAGTACAAGTTCCGCTTTATCGACCTGGACGTGCTTCAGGAGCAGGGCTTGGTGGAGCGGGAGCATTTTTTCTGGCTTCTCATCGATTACGACCGAATTTTCGCCAAGATCAAGTCCGGGGGCCGTGACGCCTCCCAGATCAACGCCCTGCGTTTCGTGTATTTTTTAATCGGGCTGTTTGCCACCTTTATCGTGATCTCCTTTTTTATCGGCTTCCGCATAATCCGAGTGATAACGCGTTCGGTGAACCAATTGCATCGCGGAACCCGTCAGATCAGGCGTGGGGACTTCAATGCCCGCGTGCGTGTCCGCGGCGGCGGGCAGATGGAGGACCTGGCCGATTCGTTTAACGAGATGGCTTCAGGCATCAAACGCCTGTTGCGGGAAGAGAAAAAAAAGCAACGACTGGAAGGAGAGATGCAGACGGCACGCCGCATCCAGTTGAAACTGCTTCCCGACGATACATTCACTGCTCCTGAACTGGACATCGCGGCGGTCAACATCCCCGCCCAGGAGATCGCCGGAGATTACTTCGACTATTTTTACGAATCCGGATCCAGCCTGACCATGCTGGTGGCGGATGTTTCCGGCAAGGGCGCGTCCGCTGCGTTCTACATGGCCGAGCTGAAGGGCGTGGTCAACTACCTCCAGGGCCAGGACCTTTCTCCCGCCCAATTGCTGGCCCGCTGTCATGAGAGCCTCAAACGGTCTTTTGATCGCAAGACCTTCATCACGGTGAGCATGGCGCGTTTTGATCTCCAGGCACGGGAATTCGTGTTCGCCCGGGCGGGCCATACCCGCGGCTTGTTTTACCAGGCAGGCACCCGGAAATGCCGGGAATTGTACCCTGAAGGCATGGCCATCGGACTGCCCCATTTCGATGGCGAGCGCATCCGGGAATCCCGCATCAAGTGGGACGCCGGTGACGTGCTGTTGCTTTTCTCCGACGGCCTATCCGAAATCATGAACGCTGAAGGGGAAATGCTCGGACTGGAGCGCTTGAAAAAGTTGATGTGCGAAAACGCAGCGGCAACGGCCAGCGAGCTCAGGCAACGTCTCCTGGATTTCAGCGTCAAGTACGGAGGCGGTCAGGACCACAGTGACGACTTGACCTTTATGATCCTGAAGATGAAATGACGGATGAACTTCAACGCCTGTTGGGGCATACTTTCCGCAACGAAGAACTGCTGCGGGAAGCATTGACCCATCGTTCCTTTCACGAAGGCAGTCGCAAAGCGCTTCCGGACAATGAAAAATTTGAATTCCTGGGAGACTCGGTGATCAACCTGGTGGTCACGGAGTTTCTGTTCCGCCGTTTCCGGGAGGCTGGCGAGGGCGACCTCTCCAAGCTCAAGGCCCACCTCGTGTCCAGCAACTTTCTTTTTCAGGCCGCCCGAACCATTCGCCTGGGGGAGTTCGTGTTGCTGGGACGCGGTGAGGAACGCAACGGCGGACGCCGCAACCGCCGCCTGGTGGCATCGGCCTTCGAGGCTTTGGCCGGGGCTGTATACCTGGATGGCGGATTCCGGGCGGCCCGGTCCGTGCTCCTGCCGTTTTTTCGGGAAGCCATTGATGAAATGGCCCCGGAGGGAGAGCGGATACGCATCAACGATTTCAAATCGGAGTTGCAGGAGCGGCTGCAATCCCGGGGCGAGGCCCCGCCGGAGTACCGGGTCACGGCGGAAAACGGCAAACCGCCCCGGGTGGAATTTACCGTGGCCGTGATTATGAACGGCAAAGAATACGCCCGGGGGGTCGGCGAGACCCGGCGCCGGGCCGAGCAAGATGCCGCCAGCCGAGCCCTGCACAAAATGGACGGCGCCCCCATGGAGGGCCAGTTGTCAGACGTGTTTTTCGTGACCCATGATTAGATTGATTCGTGATGACGGCATGGAGATTCTGCTCAACGCCGATCAGATCCACTCAATGTCTCCTCATCCCGATGGGGGAACCAGGATCCGGTTATTGGACGGAGAAGAACTCATGGTAAAGAACCACCATGGAGACATCACCACCAAGATCGAAGCCTGGATCTGGGGGCGGCGCGACGACGCTGACGGCCCACCGCCCTCACGAAAGTCATAGCCCTCGGGTCACACGACTTTCTTGGCCTGAACGGCCAGTATCCAGGCCCTTTTTCAACCATCCGGGGCAGGGGAACCCGGCTTGATTTTTCCCCACCCGTCCATTACAATGCGCATATGAAGGACTTCTATCGCGTTCTGGGTGTGGAGCGCAAAGCCACCCTGGCGGAAATCAAAAAAGCGTATCGCAAACTGGCCCGCAAGCACCATCCTGACTTGAATCCCGGCGACAAGGCCGCGGAACAGCGTTTCAAAGAGATTACCGAGGCCTACGAGGTTCTCAAGGACCCGCAGAAGCGGAAGCAGTACGACACTTTCGGCCGGGTGGGACCGGAAGCCGGCAAACAGCCTCCCGGGGGGGGATTTCGCGGCTTTGATTTTAACGCCGGGGGATCCGGTTCTTTCGGAGATATCTTCGAGACCATATTTGGGGGTATGGGGGCGGGCGCAGGCCGGCGCCGGCGGGAAACTTCGGCGACGCGTCCGGTCCGGGGTGAAGATCTGCACTATTCCATTACGCTTAGTTTTCTGGATGCCATCAACGGTATCGAGACCCCGATCCAATTGGCCCGCCGCGTTCCCTGTGACGTCTGCAAGGGCTCCGGTACCGCCCCGGGCTCCAACCGGATCGCCTGTCCGGATTGCCGGGGTACGGGGCAAGTTCAACGCCAGACGGGTTTCATGACGTTTGCGTCTCCCTGCCCGCGATGCGGCGGCAGCGGCAGCCTTAGCGGGGATTCGTGTTCCCGCTGCGGTGGCGACGGCCGCGTGGAGAAGGTTTCCCGGTTCCGGGTCCGGATTCCCCCCGGGGTGGACGAAGGGTCCAAGGTGCGACTGGCCGGCAAGGGCAATTCCGGTCGCCACGGCGGCTCTCCGGGAGACCTGATCATCACCATCCAGGTGACTCCCCACCCGTATTTCCGCCGCCACGGCAACGATCTGGAAATGCAACTTCCCGTCACTTTCACGGAGGCCGCTCTGGGTGCCAAGGTGCCCGTGCCCACCCTGAACGGAACCACCCTGCTGAAAATCCCACCGGGAATTCAATCCGGACGTCGCCTGCGTCTCAAGGGCAAGGGAATTCAAAGCCCCCGGGGGCATGCCCGTGGCGATATGCTTGTAGAAATCCAGATCGCTCCCCCGCCCACAAAGGACATTGAAGTGCGCCGCCTGCTGAATCAATTGGAGGAGATGGCCGCATACAATCCCAGGGAGGGGCTGGGCGTATGAAGGAAAGGACCTACATGATCTCCGCGGTGGCCCAACGCTTCGATATCCATCCCCAGACCTTGAGGTTGTACGAGCGGGAGGGCTTGTTGATTCCGACGCGGACCAAGGGGAATACCCGGGTATACACGGACCGGGACCTGGAAAGGCTGGAGTTTATTCTGGTGCTGTCCCGGGAGATGGGGGTGAACCTGGCGGGAATTGAGATCATCCTGAACATGCGCAACAAGATGGAAATCATGCAGGAACAGTTCTCGCGATTCATAGACGAGTTGAAAAAGGAGTTCGCCGACAAGGAACACCTGCTGGACGAGACCCGCAACTCCATCGTCAAGTTCACCTCACCGTCGGTCGCCTTGTTTAAAAAGGACAATAAGCATGAGTAGAGACCGGGAGTCCCTGGACTCCCTCAACCTGTATTTTCAGAAGGTCAAAACCATCGCCGTATTGAATCCCGAAGAGGAACGGGCGTTGATCATTCGCGCCAAGGACGGTGATGAAGAGGCCTTCAAGCAGATCATTGTCGCCAACCAGAAACTGGTGGTCAAGGAGGCCCTGAAGTACTATTTCAAGGGCGAGAACTTCCTGGACCTGATCAACGAGGGCAACAAGGGGTTGATCGAAGCGCTCAAGCGTTTCGATACCAACCGGGACAATCGCTTCTATACCTACGCTATCTGGTGGGTGCGCAGTGAGATCAGGCGATATCTCTCGAAAAATCAGAACATCATCTCTTTCCCGGATATTTTCTACAACGATTACCTGAATTTCAAGAAGGTCTACTTCAACCTGACCCGCAAGCTGAAGCGCAAACCCACGGAGAACGAGTTGTCGGAAACCCTGGGCATTCCAGTCAAAAAGGTTAAAGTAATGCTCTCGGTTCCCGACGAGATCATCAGTCTGGACAAGAACATGATGGACGGCAGGGACACCCACCTTTCCAACTACCTCCCCGATGAATCGGTGACGGATCCCCAGGACGAGTTGCTGGGGATTTCCCTGAACAACCTTATCCGTGAAGATATTGAAGACCTGACGCCCAAGGAAGCCAGCGTGGTCAAGATGCGTTACGGCTTCGGGGCGGAAGATCCGATGAAATTGCGCGAGATTGCAAAAAAGATGAGCATGAGCCCGGAAGGTGTGCGCCGCATCGAAATGAAGGCCCTGGCGAAATTGAAAAAAAAGCTCCTGATTCAGGGGATATACGGAGTATTGAACTGATGCCGGATCGCTGTCCCATTTGCCGGGGCACCGGCTGGATCATCGAGGAGAAGGACGGGTGCGAGTACGCCGCACCCTGTGAATGCCAGGTCATGGAACGCCTGATCGCAGTGGAGAAGCGCCTCAACATTCCCGCCCGTTTCCAAGGGACCGATCTGCGGGGATTTGCCGCCGGGAAGCCGAATTCAAGCCTGAAGCAGGTGATCTCCCGGGTGGAGCGTTTTGTCAACGACTTCCCGGCGGTGGACAAAGGCCTGCTTTTCCAAGGGGATATCGGGGTGGGCAAAACCAAGATGTTGTGCGCCATCGCCGGGGAGCTGCTGAACAGTCAGCCCGGCCTTGACCTGTACTACATCGATTGGAACGACCTGGTCCGGGAGATGCGCAGCGGGGAGGATCACGCCAGCCGTGATTTCTCCAACATTCACTTGCTGGTGCAGCGTTTGGCCCGGGCCGACGTGCTGCTGTTTGATGAAGTGGGGGCGTCCCGGGTCAGCCCCTGGGTGCAGGACAACATCTACTACATAGTCAACCGGCGCTACAACGCGGGCCGCCTGACATGTTGCGCCACCAATTTTTACGACGAGTGCGCCGATGGCCGCGAAACCCTGGAGCAGCGCGTGGGCCTGCGCATCCGCAGTCGGTTGTTTGAAATGACTCATGCCCTGGTTATTCCCGGTACCGATTACCGGCGCCGCTGGGGATAGGAGGCTGCCAACATGACGCATGATATGACAATGATCAATGAAACCGTCCGCCGGGAAAGCCAGGTGGTGGATCGCATCCTCATGGAGATGGGGCAGGTGATCGTGGGCCAGCGCAACCTGCTGGAACGCATGATCATCGCCCTGCTGAACTCGGGGCACATCCTGCTGGAGGGTGTGCCGGGACTGGCCAAAACCCTGGCTGTAAAGACCCTGGCCAGGGTGTTGGACTTGGATTTCAGCCGCATCCAGTTCACGCCGGATCTGCTCCCCGCCGACCTGACCGGCACCATGGTGTTCAATCCCAAAACATCGGAGTTCTCCACCAAGAAGGGTCCGGTGTTTACCAACCTGCTTCTGGCTGATGAGATCAACCGTGCCCCCGCAAAGGTGCAGAGCGCACTGCTGGAAGCCATGCAGGAACTCCAGGTGACCATTGGCGACGACAGTCATGCCATTGCGCCGCCGTTCATGGTCATGGCCACCCAGAACCCCATTGAGCAGGAGGGGACCTATCCGCTGCCGGAAGCCCAGGTGGATCGTTTCCTCATGAAGGCCCGGGTGGATTACCCCAGTCTGGAAGAGGAACGGGCCATTGTCGAGCGCATGGCCGGCGGCGATGAGCTTGAGGTGACGGCGGTTTGCAGTGAGGAGGATGTCTTCCGCATGCAACAGGCCGTACGCATGATCTATGTGGATGAAAAGATCCGTGAGTACATTCTCAAGCTGGTTTTCGCCACCCGGGATCCCGCCGCGGCGGGGCTGGAGAAATTGACGCCCATGATTCGTTTCGGCGCATCACCGCGGGCCTCCATTTACCTCACCCGTACCGCCCGCGCCCTGGCCTTTGTCCGGCGCCGTGGTTATGTCACCCCGGAGGACGTCAAGGAGATCGGTCGTGATGTGTTGCGTCATCGCTTGATCCTGACCTACGAGGCGGAAGCGGAGGAAATGACTTCGGATGACGTGATTACCGAGATTTTCGACAACGTGGTGGTACCCTGACGGGGATCCCTGGAAAGAGTGAATGGCTAAAAAAAAGAAAAAACAGCTTAGGCAACGCATCAACCCTGAAAAATCCAACAAGATGATCTACGCGGTCGGCGGCGGGCTGGCCGTTGTCATGGCCTTGATCCTGTTCATCATGCTGCGCAGCGGGGACCTCCCGGATAATCCCGGGGAAGTCATGAAGAGCAGTCTGCGATATGTTGAAAAGACCGAGGGAATACTGGACGTACAGACCAATGCCGAAACCTTCGAAGTGACCATTGTCTACGAACCGGCCGACCATGTGGATATCGTCCAGGTGGCCCAGTACGCCGGAGTGCGCTTATCCCATCGCCTCGAGGGACAGGAAGTGAAGATCCGCCTCAGTCGCTACCGCCCGGAGAACGTGGAATACATTTTCTGGGCATTGGACGGGCGGGTGGAACGCTATGAAGTGGTGGAAGGCGTATCCTCTGAGCGGGAGACCGAGTCGCCAGGCGATCCTCCCGCTGCGGAAGCAAAGTAATTGTCGCAATTGTTGCAGTAATACCGCGTGGCCGGACGGGGGCGGCGGCGTTTCGTCTTTTCCCTGCGGCCCATTACCCAGGCGGCTGCAGCGGAAAACAGCATGATCGTCAGGGGGTAGGCCAGATAGGCGTACACCACGAAGGCGAAGTAGGCCCCCAGAACGAGGAAGGCGGCGGCCAGTATCAGCGGCAGGGTCGCATGGCTGCGGTGATCCCCTTCGTTTTCAGCCCTGACCACCGTGCTTGCCCCGCAGCGGGGGCAGGCGGGCGGTGAAGCGGGGTCAGCCATTTTTTTCTGGAGGATCCTGGATCAGGACCCGGCGCGCGATGGGGGGGATGTAGTCGGTGAAGCCCTCGGTTGACGTGGCTTGGAGGGAAGCTTCGAGAAAAATAGCCAGCTTGGAATCCAGGAGGTCGATGGCATGCAGGGCCATGGCTTCGCGGGTTTTGGGCACCTCGGGGCTGCCGAACTCCTTCTCGCCGTGATGAGAGATGATAAGGTGGCGCAGGTGCATGCGCAGTTCCCCGGGAATGTCGGGGGCTTGCCGACAGAGGTCGTCGAACATCTCCAGACTGATGACGATGTGGCCCAGCAATCCACCCTCCAGGGTGGCCTGCAAGGCCGGTTCGGTGGTGAATTCCCGTAGTTTCCCCAGGTCGTGGAGCAGGGCGCCCATGAGCAGTACATCTTTGTCGAGGCCGTAATGTTCCGCCACAATGGCGGCCAGGCGCACCATGGAGTCGGTGTGTGCCAACAAGCCGCCAACGTGTGCATGGTGAATCTTTTGCGCCCCATAGTGACGGCTGAAAGCATCTCCGTGGACGGTTGCAAAGGCCTCCAGCAAGGCATGCAATTCCGGACGTTCGAGCCGCTCCCTGACAAAGGCGATCATGGCTGTGAAGCGGGCGGATACGTCGAAGTCCGCGGTTTCGGTGAAATCAGCTTCGTCAAGGTCCGAATCGGCGGGGATATGGCGGATCTGCCGGACATGGACCTCCAGGTGGCCGCGGTACTCCCTTACCGTTCCGCTTATACTGTGAATGCCCCCCGGCCTTACCATTTCTGCGACTTTTTCCACCTGGTCCCAGACTTTGGCGTCCAGTCGACCGGTGCGGTCCATCAGGGTCAATGTCAGGAAGGCGGAGCCGTCTTTTTTGCGGCGGCGGTTCATTTCCACCACCCGGAAAAGGCTTTCCACCCCCTGGCCGGCTTTCAGGTCCGCGGCCCATTGGGCTTTGACTTGCTGAAACAGGGTCATCGGGTCTCCCTTGCCAGGCGATTCTCCACCCGGTACGATTGTTTGATTTCACGCAACCATCCCGAAACCCGGCCCTTTGCCTGCAGGGTGCGCAAGTGTTTCTCGATAACCGGCGCCATTTCCACCAGGCTGCGGACCGGAAGATTGAGGCTTTCCTGGGCGGGAAGGTATTGCTGGTTGTAAAAGTCTTCTATCTGCCGAAAGGGGATGGTGATCTTCATCTGGAAGTTGTCCTTCAATACTTTTTCGTACATGACCCGCTCACGAATGAAGGGCCTAAGGTCCTCCCAGGCCATGTCGAAGCGTTGCAGCAGGGAAACCACTTTCCCGAGTGAGCCGGCTTTGCGGATAATGGCGGTTTGCAGGGGATTGAAATCCTCGGCGGTCAATTGGATCTCATCGCGGTATTCCAGCCAGGCGATCTTGTAGTTGATCAGATCTTCAAGGATGCGCAGGTAAAGGTCCTGTTCGCTTTCCCCGGCTTTGCGAAAAACCGGGTAGACCAACAGGGCGCGGTCGATGTCTGAAAGCGTAATGATCTCGTCGTTGACCACGGCGGCGATACGATCCACCGTAAGGATGCTGGCGGGCAATTGGAGAGCCAGGCAGATCAGCCAGGCAAGGCACGATACCTTGAGCTTAGAATACATTGCCGATTCCTATCTTGACGAGGAAAGGGTTGTCCACCCGGTTGCCCTTCAGATTCCAGGCGAAATCGACGCGGATGGGACCCAGAGGGGTTACGTACTTGATCCCGAAACCCAATGCCGTTTCCAGGCGCTTCAGCGTGAATTCGCTGGCGCTTGGGAAGATGTTGCCGATGTCGGCGAAAACGCAGGCCTGCAACCCCTCCACGGGAACAATGTAGAGGGGTTGGGAGGCTTCGATATTGAACAACACCATGGCGTCTCCGCCCCGGGGTTCACCGGTTTGCGCGTCAATGGGGCCCAACCGGTCATTGCCGGTGCCGCGAAAGGTGTGGATGCCGCCCGCGAAAAAGCGTTCCGTAATGGACATGTCCCCGGCGGCGAACCCGTTGCGGATCGACAGGGAAAGCGTGCCGTGGCGAAGTATGGGCAGGTTTTTCTGATAGCTCCAGAAGAACTTGAAGAAGGAGTACTCTTTTTCCAGCAGCGGGAAGCCGATGATGATGTTTGATGAAAAGAACTCTCCCCGGGTGGGGTTGAACGGATTGTCGCGTTGATCGTTCACGTAGAGCAGTGAAAAGGCCGTGGTGTCGAAAGGCTTGTCCAGCTGGTCCAAATCCTGGGGCGTGATGTCCAGCTCCGTCAACCGGGTGCGATACCATTTCAAGGATGCGGAAATATAGGCGGATTGGGCGATCCGGTGGATAATCGATTGGCTGATGCCCAGACGGATGTACTTGTAGGATGGGTAAACCTGATCCTCCTGCCACAGGCGCAGGGACGAGCTGAGCTGGCTGTGCAGGAAATAGGGGGTGTCGATGGAAAGCACACCCCGCCTCTCTTTGGGACCGACTTGCAGCAGCGCGGAAAAAGATGAGTATGAGTGGAGAAAGTTTTGCTGCTGGAACTCCAGGGTGCCCCGGTACCCCCGGCGGTCTTCCCATCCCAGCCCGAAACCGTAGTAGCGGCTGTAATCAGGTACGGCCTTGATCATGACATCGATTACTCCGGGGATTCTGCGGATTTCTTCGATGACGATGTCGTTGAAGGAGGGGCTGTCTTCCAGTTCCGCTTTGAAAAGCTGGAGGTTGTCGCGGTTAAAGGGTTCGTCCCGGCGCAGGGGAAATAGGGAGCGGATCAGCTCCCGCTGGGCCTTGGAAGCGCCGATGATGATCAGGTTGCCCATGCGGAATTGCCGGCCCTCGTGAATGGTAATGAGGATGGATTTGCGGATTCCCGGAGAAACTTCGTCCTCCACCCGGATATCGCTGTATCCCCGGTTGCGGTAGTGCCGGGCGATGCGTTGCAGGTCTTCGCTGAATCGCTGGGGTACAAAGGGTTTGTCTTCTTGAGTCTGGATCAGTTCCAGGAGTTCCGCCTGGTTGAATTGGCGGTTCCCCTGCAAACGAATGGTTTCCACTTTTACCTGACGGCCTTCCCGAATGCTGAAACGGATATTTGCGCGGCCGCGTCCCAGTTCGGGAATCATCTGGATCATGACCTGGGGGAAACCGTGAAAGTAGTAATAGAGTTTCAGCACTTCCAGGTCAACCTGCAGTGAGCGAAACCTCAGGTGGAACAGGCGGTCGAATATCTGGTCGTCCGTCTTGATGATGCGGCGCAGTTCCTTGTCTGTGATGGACTCGTTCCCTTCGATGGCGATGCTTCCCAAGGAGTAGTGTCGGCGACGCTCCACGGTAAATGTAATGGTCTTGATGTTGTTGGCCGTGGTGACCTTTGATTCCACCCGGGCATCCAGGTATCCCCGATTCTTCAGGTATTGCAGGATGCGGGCCCGGCTTTCGGTCTCGGCCCATTTTTCAAACACCTTGCTTTGCCAGATGGATGCGATCAGGGGCATGCGTTTGCGCATGCCCAGGAAACGGAATTCGTAACGGGCACCCGGGTCAACGGAGACGGTCAGGTGGACCTGGGATTTTTCCGTGTCCAGGAAACGTTCCTGGATCTGGATTTCCGGAAAGTAGTAGCGGTGTTTTTTCAGGATGGCCCGGATGGCTTCGATCTGCTTGTTGAACTGCCTGGGGATGTAGCGGCGGGCGCGCAGCATGGTCGCAAACCGTGATCTCATCATGGGGCGCGCCATTTTGAGTTCCAGTTCCGAGATGCGTGTGATGCGCCCGGCTTTTACAAGGAACACAACGGTCGCTTCTCCAGCGGGCAGGTCTCGATTGATTTTAAAGGATATCTGCGGGGCGAAGTAGCCTTCTGAATGCAAATGGGCGCGAATCTCGCCGTCAGCTTCCTCCAGGCCGTTCCTGTTCAGATACGTTCCCCGGCGCAGCGAGAAAACGGCCTGGCGCAGGCGACCGGTCTTCAGGCCCAGATCGTGTTCGAAGCGAACCGCCCGGATGCGCAGACGCCTTTCCAACAGAAAAGTAAGGTTCAACTCGTTGCCTGGAAGTTTCTGCACCTTGACGACGATGTCGGCGAAGCGTCCCATTCGGAACAGGTTGTCCATGGCCTTCCGCACCAGGCGTGCATTGTAGGTGTCGCCGGGGGCCAGATTGACCAGGGCGTGGAAGTTCTCGGGCCTGGCAGGCGGGAGCCGTTGGTGCATGTAACGGAAATCAATGTCACGGATGCGGAAATCCGCCAGTTCTGAGCTCCGGCCCGGCAGGTATCCCGGACTGAGCGCCAGGGCGCCCAGCAGGAGCAGGGCCGTAGTCCAGTGTCGGGTCATGTCAATACCGCCTCCGGCGATAGCGGATATCCAGGCTGAAGTTGCCGTCCTGGTTGTGCATGCCGATCAACGAGATTGAGGGAGACAATTGGTATTGCAGGTAGTAGATTTCCTGTCGCAAGCTGCTGATGTTGGTCGAATAGATGATTAACAGGTTGCGGGCGATGGAGGTCCCCACGGTCAAGCGTGAGGTCCCCTCCCGGGAAGTTCCCGCGATCACGGGGTCGATTTTCATGACCAGGTCGATGCCGAATTTTCGGGCCCGCTTCTGGATTTCTTCGGTAAGCTGGTTGGTGATCAGGCCGGTGGTGCCGATCTGGGAGCTCATCTCAGTGGATGTGGGGCGCTTAAACAACTCCCCCAGTGAGAGGAGCGCCAGGATGTCCTGCCGCGCCAGTGGGGGCGAAGACTGGAATTCCGGCTGCAGCCGCGAAGAGATGCCCTTGACGTTGAAGCGGATTCGATAGTTCTTGATAAAGGTTTCGGATTCCATGTTGATCATGGGATCGATAACGAAACGGTTGTTGAAGGTTACCCGTCCCTTGACCAGGTTGAACTTGTGATCCGAGAAGAAAATGGATCCCTTGCGGCTCTCCATGGTTCCCGCCAGCCTGGGGAAGTCCGAGCTGCCCGTGAGATGCAGGTTGAAGGTGCCGGTGATGTCGCCGAAGGAATTGCGCATGCGGATGTTCTCGCGCCCGTTGAGTTTCAGGTCGTATTCCAGCAGCTTCATCACTCCCGACCCGGATGAATCCACCTCGGGATCGGTGTAGAAAGCAATCCCTTCATCGACCTCCCGCTCCCAGACCGCGTCCCGGAAGTTGAGGTTGCCCTGCACCAAGATCTTGCGGTCCCGGCGTTTCAGGTTCAGGTCCGCGTCCATGGTGAAGACGGTGCGATCAATGGGATAGAGGGTCATGTCGCGACCGGACAGGCTGAAAAAGAAATCCCGGAGTTCTCCCTGGTCCCATGAGATCACGCCGTTGCCTTCAACCGGGCCTCCGCCCATGGTGGCGCGGAAAGATTTCAGCGAGAAGCTTCCGTTGTCGAAGGTAAGGAATCCCTGAAAGTTTTCCAGGGCATGGGAGAAGTTGGGAATGGAAAGCACGGCGCCATTGAAGCGGACGATGCCGCGGATGTCCGTTTTGGCGGAAGAGGCGCTGGAGATCTGTCCCGTGATGTCCAGCGTCCCGCGGTTGAACTTCCAGGGGATCACCAGGTTGAGGTCGTGGAGGCGCAGGTTGAATTCGCCTTTGAATTGGTCGCCCCGCAGAGACAATTCGAGGCCGGCCGGCGACAAGGTGTCCCCCCGGGCGATTTCACCTTCCGCTTTCAGGGTGAAGCCGGAAAAATCCGTGAAGATGCGCGCGGCCCCCTCCAATCGACCCTTGCGGTCCGGGTAAAGGTGGATCTCATCTACGCTGAAACGCGCGGTGATGGGATCCTGGTTAAAAACACCCGCTCCGGAGAATTCAACTTTGCCGCGGCCGCCGAGCATTTTTACCATGGACTGCAGGCGGATGTTTTCACATTCACCCTTGACTTCGTATTCCCTGCGGTCGTAGTCGAGGGTGAGGGCCGCGTTGCCGTCACCCTGCATGAAACGGTATTTCAGGTCCGACAACTCCAAACGCTTGGTGTTCGTTTCAAATCGACCCGAAACGTCTTCAAAGGGGAAATCGTAAAAATTCAACTGCGGCGCGGCAAAGCGGCCCCGGATTCGCGGCTGCTTGGAGCGGTTGTCCAGGTAATAGACACAGGTGCCCGAGCCGTTGCCGGCCAACCCCGTCTCCAGGTCCAGGATTTGGAAGATCCCGGCCATTGAGCCGTGCACTTCGGGGAAGGTGATTTCCAAATGGTCGTCGTCTTTTAGGAACTCCGCGCTGCCCCGCAGCTCCGGGTCCGTAAAAACGAAACGCCCGCGTACGCTGCGGCCCTGCCCGTTGATGGTCCCGTCCAGCCGGCTGATGGCGGCTCCGTTGGCCCGGGTGCCCTTCACATCCAAATGGCTGACGAAGTCCAGTCTGGATCCCCTTTTGGTGAGGTCCAGGTCGAAGCGGCCGCGGCCTCCCTGGAGTTTCCAGGGTTCCAGGTCGACATTGGCGAAGAATTTGGTGTACTTGTTGACTTGGCTGAAATCCTTGATCTCACCCTGGGTGCGGAGCCGAACCCCTTTTCGTCGCCCGTCGGTTTCTCCCCGTAGGGCGAGAATCCCGAATCTCGCCCTCAGCTCGGAAGAATGAAAACTGGCTTGTTTGAGGCGGGTGTTGTAGGTGAAGTCCAGGGTGCCGCCGATGTTGAAACCCGGCCGCGGCTTGGGCCAGGGTTCGATACTGACCTCGCCCTGGATGCGGCGGCCGCGGATGCGGATGGTGCCGTTGCTTACGCGCCCGTCCAACGGCACATCGTCGTAAATATCAATCACTTTGGCCAATTTATCGCCCGCCAAATCGGCCAATTGCAGGAGCGTCAGCCCGCTCCGGGAAGTGACGTCCAGTTGTCCCGGGTTTCCCCTGTCGTTCAACGCAAGCTTGACTTGAATGCGGTTGCTGCGGCTGTTCCAGCTGGCGTTCCCCCTGACCGCCTGGAAAGCCTCCCCGTTGATGCGCATCTCGGGAAAGCGGAAGCGCCCGTTCACCGACACGCGCCCATCCGGGTCGCCCGCCACCACCGCGTTGGCATAGGCCATTCCTTGGGTGCTCAATGCCCCCAGCAGGGGTTCGAGTACATTGAAGGTGGAGCCGCGGAATCCTATGTTGAAGTGGAATCCGCCGCTTTCAAGCGTACGGCCGTTTCCCGTAATCTGGAAATCAGCGGTATTCCAGTTAAGGCGCTGGACCTGGATGCGTTTCCCCTGTTGCGAAACGGTGGCGCTCATGTCGCCTTCTATGCGGACCAGCTCCTTGCTGAAGGGGAAGATGATTTTCATGTGGGGTGATTTCAGGTTGTAGAAAATGCGATCCTCGACTTTGTAGGATTTCAGGTCCATGTTCAGGAGTTCGATGCGGTATCTGCCCTTGCTGAATTCGAAGTCGCCCCCGGTGATGGTCACCCGGTTCAATTTGAAAGGCATTGCCGCCTGGCGCGCACCGTCTTTTTTCGGCAGGGGGGTCAGGACGATGCGTGGGGCGTCGACCTGAAGGTTGATGCGTCTGGAAGAAGAAAACAGCGAAGTCAGCGGGATGGTCACCCGGGCGGAACGGAAAGAGATGCGCGAACCCGGGGCTACGGGCAGGGAGTCGATGCCGTGGATCCGAACGCCCGGCGGGATGATGGAGAGGCTGATTTGGGAGAAGGTGATGGGGCGGGGGAGACGGCGGTTGATCTGATGAAATACCACGACCTTCAGGCCGTAGTAAACGCCTACCAGGACGAGGAGGCTAAAAAAAAACCGAGGATCCTGCGCTGTCTACGTTTCACAATGGTTTACTTTTTGACCTTCTTCCAATCTTCCAGGAACCGGGCCATGCCCTTGTCCGTTAGCGGGTGATTGAGCAGGCGGTCCAGGGTGGAGAAGGGTACGGTGGCGATGTCCGCGCCGATGAGGGCGGATTGCACGAAATGCAGGGGGTGGCGGATGGAAGCCACGATCACTTCGGTCTGAATGTCGTAGTTGCTGAATATCTGGACGATTTGTTCCACCAACTCCATGCCGTTGCCGGAGATATCGTCGATGCGGCCTACGAAGGGGGAAACGAAGGCGGCACCGGCTTTGGCCGCCAGCAAGGCCTGGGAAGGAGAGAAAACCAGGGTGGTGTTGGTGCGGATACCCTTTTCGTAGAGGCGGCGGATCACCTTCAACCCTGCGCTGTTGATGGGGACCTTGATGACCACGTTCTCAGCCATTTCCGCATAACGCCGGGCCTCTTCCACCATGCCCTCCGCATCCAGGGCCGTTACTTCCACGGAAACCGGTCCGGGCACCAGGGTGCAGATCTCTTTGACCAGGGGCAGGAATTCCCGGTTTTCCCGGGACACAAGGGTGGGGTTGGTGGTGACGCCGTCCACCATGCCCATGTCCAGGCCGCGGCGGATCTCGTCGAGGTTGGCGGTATCAAGGAAAATTTTCATGGCTGGCCTCCAGCGCGCATTATACCAGAATCGGTGTTGGGTTCAAAACCGATGATGGTGATAATGCGGAGCGGGTTTCATTCCTCCGTCGTCCGCGAGGCGAAGCCCAGGCGGGATTTCACCCACACGGTGATGGAATCGGAGATGGCGTAAAAAGTGGGTAGGATAATGAGGGTGAAGAAGGTGGAGGTGGTGAGGCCGCCGAGGATGGCCACGCTGATGGGTGCCCACATCTGGGCCCGGCCCTGGGATCCGGGGAAAAGTCCCGGCAGCAGAACGGGCAGGGCCAGGGGCAGAACCCCGAATATGGTGGTGATGGCCGTCATGACAATGGGGCGCATGCGGTCCTTGCCGCCCTGGACGATGGCGCGGTATTTCTCCATGCCCTGGCGCCGCAGGGTGCGGATGTGATCGATGAGGATGATACCGTTGTTCACCACGATGCCGAAAAGGGTCAGCAGGCCCAGGTAAGAGGTGTTGTTCAGCGTGATGCCCGTTACCGTGAAGAACAATGCCACCCCGAACAGGGCCAGGGGAACGGTGAGCAGGATGGTGAAGGGATGGACAAACGACTCGAACAGGGAGGCCATGATGATGTAGATGAACACCAGGGCCAAAATGATCGCCAGGTTTGTGCCCTGTTGGGATTCCTGGAACTGGCGCCAGCGGCGGCCGAAGCTCCAGGAGTAACCCTCGGGGAAGGGGACCGTGGCCATGGCGGCGGTGATGGCTTCGGACAACTGAATCATGCCCTGGATGTTCGAATTGGCGGTGATGCTCAGGCGGGATTTCTTGTTTTCCTTCTGGATGGACATGGAACCCATGCGGTACGAGAAATCCGTTACCGCCGATAGGGGGATGCGTTGTGTTCCGGTCTGGAGTGCGATGTTGCGCAGGTCATCCTGGCTCAGGGTGTCCGCGTTCCGCAGGTTGAGGATGATGTCGATCTCCTTGTTTTCCGTCTTGAACTTGCCGATGGGACGGTCGGAGATGGAATTCTGGATGGTGCGGGCCACCCGGCGGCTGTCAACGCCGGAGCTCTCGGCCCGTTCACGGTTCACCCGCACCAGCAGCTGGGTGTCGCCGCCCTCCAGGTCGGAGGTCACGTCTTCGATGATATCGAGTTTGTTGATGGCTTCCATGACCTTGGGGGCCAGTTCGGTGAGGCGGGTGAAATCCGGTCCGATCAACTCCACGCGCATGCTGCCCGAGCCGCCGCCCCGGTGGCGGCGCTCGCCGAATTCGAAGCTGATGCCTGCTTCCCGGGGCAATGCCCGCTTGACCTCTTCCTTTAATTCGGCGATGGAGGGCCCCGTCTCTTTCAGGAACATGGAGATTTCGCCACGGTAACGGCCGCGCCGGCTGCGCTCCGTGCCGTAATCGGTGGTCAAGGTCTCCACCGCCCACTTGTCACGGTTGCGCATGACGATGGCTTCGTAGCGGTTGAAAAGAGCCTGCATGTCCTCCAACGTGATGCTGCGGGGCATGTAGACCTGCACTTCCAGCTGGCGCTCTTCCGATCCGGGCATGAACTCGCGTTCGATGCCTGCCAGCATGACAAAAGCGCTCACCAGAATGGCCAACGCGGCGATCACGGTAACCAGGCGGGTCCGCCATGAGCGGATGGTCCAGCCCACCACTTTTTCATACCCGTTGGTGGTGCGTACCAGCCAGCGAGCTTTGGGCTTGGACTTGCCCTTGAGCAGGCGGCTTCCCGCCAGGGGGATGAAGGTCAGGGATACCAGCAGGGAGGCCACAAGGGCCAGGGAGATCGTCAGGGCGAAGTCACTCATCCAGCGTCCGAATCCGGAGGACGACATGAAACCCAGTGAGGCAAACACCACCAGGGTGGTGAGGGTGGAGGCCGTGACCGCCATGGCCACTTCGCTGCTGCCGCGCACCGCCGCCTGGATGGGATTCAGGCCCTTTTCCTGGCGCATGCGGAAGATGTTTTCCAACACCACGACGCCGTTGTCCACCAGCATGCCCACGGCCATCATGAGCCCGCTCAGGGATATGATGTTGATGCTGATGGAAGAGTGAAACACCGCCCGGTACAGGTACATGAAACTGAAGGTGAACACCAGGGCCATGGGGATGGCCACGGCGATGATCACGGTGCTGCGCAGTTTGCGCAAAAAGAAGAGCAATGTGAGCACCGCCAGCAGGCCGCCGATCAGTCCGGCGATGGACAAGTCGCGCAGGCTTTGCAGAATGTCTTCGGACTGATCGCGAAAGTAGAGGGTCTGGAGGCCCGCCACGGGACTGTCGCCCTTGCCCATGGCGTCCATGACCTTGCGTACCCGCTGACACACGTCCACGACATTGGCGTTGGAGGCGCGGTAGATGCGGAAGCTGATGGCCTCGTGGCCGTTTAGGCGGTAAAAGGACTCCTTGCGGGGGTAGTCGTAGGTAATGTCGGCCACGTCGCGGATCCGCAAGCCCCGGTTGTTCAGGGGCAGACGGGCGATCTCTTCGGCTATTTTCAGTTCCCCCGGAACCCGCACCAGGTAGCGCCGGCGGCTGCCGTCCTTTTCTTCCTCCAGGTGACCGGCGGAGACGTTGATGTTGTTGTTGCGGATGGTGGTGACCAGGTCGATGATGTTGATGCCCGATGAATAGAAAGCATCGGGGTGCAAATGGATCATCAACTGCTTGTTGCGGATGCCCCGGATGTCCACGTTGGCCACACCCTCGATGCGTTCCAGTTCCGGCTGAATGATATCCTCGGCTTTCTGATAGAGGGTGTGCAGGGGCATGTCGGGCACGGTAAGACTAAACGAAATGACGGGGAAGTCCGAAGTGGACCAGCGGCGGATCTGGATGCGTTCGATGTCGTCGGGCAGGTTGTCGCGGATCTGGTCTATCTTGTCCCGGATCTCCATGGAGGCCAGGTCCATGTTGGTGCCGTTATCGAACTCCATGAAAATCCTGGAACTGGCTGAGTGGGAAGTCGAGCGCAGGGTCTTGAGGTTGTTGATGGTGGCCAGGATGTCTTCCAGGGGGCGCGTGATGGTGCGTTCCACCTCTTCGGGCGAGGAAGATGGATAAGGCACCCAGACCATGAGCCCCGGGAAAGAGATGTCCGGGAACATCTCCAGGGGCAAACGGGTCAGGGAGATGAAGCCGATGGTGATGAAGATCAGCATGGCCACCACAATCGTAACGGGGCGCTTCAGGGAAAATTGCGGCAGGTTCACGTGGCGTCCTCTTCAAGATTTGCTGCTTTGGTTTCCGGTACCACCAGGCTGTAGATGATGGGAATGAAAACCAGGGTCAGGAAGGTGCCGAAGATCAGGCCTCCGATGAGGGTGACCGCCAGGGGGATACGGATTTCAAAGCCTTCCCGGGTGTCCAGGGCCATGGGCAGCAGGCCCAGCACCGTGGTGATGGTGGTCATGAGGATGGGCCGCCAGCGAACCCGGGCGGCCTGCAGGATGGCCTCTCGGCGTGAAAGGCCGCGGGACTGCAACTGGCTGGTATAGTCCACCAGCACGATGGCGTTGTTGACGATGATACCTGAAAGGATCACCAGGCCGATGAGCACGATCACGTTGACCGAAATCCCCGCGGCCAAGCCGGCGGCCACCACGCCGATGATTCCCAGGGGAATGGTGAACATGATGATGAAAGGCTTGCGGAAGGACTCGAACTGGGAAGCCATGACCAGGTAGACCAGGAACACCGCCAGCAGGATGGCGAACACCATGGAGCGGAACGCCACGTTGCGTTCCTGGCTCTGGCCGGCCAGGCGGATGCGGCAGTCTTCGGGGCGGGGAATGGGTTCGGCCAGCGCCATGATCCGTGAGGAGGCGCTCTCCAGGTCGATGCCGGAGATGTTGGCGGTTACCACCGCCGCTTTCTGCTGGTGCATGCGGCGGATTTCCGCGGGGCCTTCGCTGATGCGCACGTCGGCAATGGCCCGCAGGGGCACATTGATTCCCAGACCGTTGCGCACGTTAATGCGCCGGATCTCTTCCACCTGGTCGCGGAAATGCTCGGAAATGCGTACGCGGATATCCACTTCCCGGTCGCTCTCGATAAACTGCGTGGCCACGTTGCCTTCGATCTTGTCACGCAGCTGTTCGCCCACGTCGTTGATGGTCATGCTCTGGGAAGCCAGCACGGCGCGATTGAAGATGATCTGCACCTCCGGGTACCCTTCTTCCATGGACGACTTGATGTCGATCAGGCCTTCGATACCGCGCATCCGGCGCACCAATTCATCGGAAATCCGTTTCAACTCGTCCAGGTCGTCACCGGATATCACCACTTCCAAGGGCGCCTTGAATGAGAAGAGCCGCGGGCGGTAGACCTTGATCTTCAGTCCCTTCAAGTCATCGAGATCCTTGCGGACCCGGTTCATCACCTTCTCCTCACGCCGGCCGAGGATGCCTTCCTTCAGGCGGATGGTGAGTTCCGAGAGGTTTTCCCTTTCTTCCTGGAAAGAGATCCCGCCGCGGGAACCCTTGCCCATGAGTTCGTACACGCTGTCTACCTCAGGATAGACCTGCAGACGCTGCGTGATTTTCGACACGGTTTCCGTGTTCTCCTGCAGGGATGTGCCGGGGGCGAATTCGACGTTTACCAGGAATTCTCCCTGGGAAATCACGGGGATGAGCTCCTGGCCCATGAAATTGAAGGCCACCACGGACAAAAGAAAAACCCCCAGTACGGAAAACACGATGCGGCGACGCCGGGATAAGGCGCGTTCCTGGGTGCGCCCGTACCAGGTGAAGATGCGGTCGTAGACGCGGTCCAGCGGGCGGAAGAGTCGCTGGAACAGCCGGTTCAGGTGTTCCTTTGTGTTCTCCCGCCGCAGGGAGGTATACAGCATGGGCACCAGGGTCAGGGAAACCACCAGGGAAGCCAGCAGTGAGAAGGTGACCGTGAGGGCCATGTCGCGGAACAACTGCCCGGCCACGCCTTCGACGAACACGATGGGGAAGAAAACCGCCACCGTGGTGAAAGTGGAAGCCGTGACCGCGCTGGCCACCTCGGAAGCCCCGGTCAGGGCGGCATTGTACAGATCCTTGCCTTCCTCCCGTTGTCGCTGGATCGACTCCAGCACCACGATGGAGTTGTCCACCAGCATGCCGATGCCCAAGGCCAGGCCCCCCAGGGAGATGATGTTCAGCGTGATGTCAAAAGAGAACATGAGAAAGAAAGTGATGATCACGGAAATGGGGATGGCCAGGCCGATGATGATGGTGCTGCGCAGGTTCTTCAGAAAGTAGAGGAGCACCAGGATGGCCAGGAATCCGCCCAGGATGGCGGTGTGAATCACCTCGTCAATGGTGCTCTTGATAAACCGCGCCTGGTTGGTGATGAGTTCGTACTCCAGGCCCCGGGGGCGCATGATGTCGTTGTTCACTTTTTCCAGCCGCGCCATCAAGGCGTCCGCGACCTTGACCGTGTTGGCGTCGGCCGCACGATAAACCGCGGCTTCAATACACTCCCTGCCGTTGATGCGGGAGATGACCTTGCGTTCCTTGTAACCGCGGAACACCTTTGCCAGGCTGCCCAGCTTGATGGGAATGTCGCCCCGCTTTTCGATGATGATTTCGCGGATTTCCTCTACGTTTTTGAATTCGTTGACCGTGCGCACCAGGTATTGGCTGTCCGTCTGTTTCAGAATCCCCGCCGACAGGTTCACGTTTTCCTGGGCCAGGCGCTGGGCCACCTGGGAAACCGAGATGTTGAGCAGGCTGAGCTGGCGTTCGTCCAGGTCGATATGGATCTCGTCCTCCAGGCCACCGGAAATGGAGCAGGCCGCGACGCCCTCGATGCTCTCAATGGCCTGCTTGATGTCCGTTTCCGCCAGGTAGCGGATGCGGCTCAATCCCGGTTTGCCGGTAATTCCCAGCTTGGCGATGGGTTCCGTATTGGGGTCGTAACGCAGGATCACCGGCTTCTGGGCACCCACTGGCAGGTTGAGCAGATCCAGCTTCTCCCGCACCTTGAGGGTGGCGAAGTCCATGTTGGTGTGCCAGGCGAACTCCACGGTCACTTCGGACATCTCCGCCCGGGAGATGGAAGAGATGTTGACCACGTTGTCCACCACGCCAACGGTTTCTTCGACGGGCTTGGTGATGATATGTTCGATTTCCGCCGGGGCCGTGCCGGGATACTCCGTCTTGATGGTCAGGGTGGGGTAGGAGATGTGGGGCAGGAGGTTGAGGTTGAGCCGGGAATAGGAGATGATGCCGAAAATCACGGCGGCCACGGAAAACATGAACACCGAGACCGGGTGGCGCAGAGAGAAATTGACGATCTTCATTTGAGGACGTTGACCTCGGCGCCGTCCTTCAGCACTTCGGCTCCCTGGACGATGATGGTATCCCCTTCCTTGAGCCCGTCGGTGATCTCCACACGGTCATCCTCGGTGACGCCGACGGTGACGGGTGTGGCCACGGCCTTGCCGTCCTGGAAAAGGAAAACCAGTACCTGATTGCGCTGATAGAGTACGGCGGTGCGCGGTACAATCAGGGCGTCCTGGCGGCTGCGGGTCACGATGTTGACTTCCACAAACATGCCGGGTTTCAGGGTCAGGCTGGAATCGTTGACTTCGATGGTGACTTTCACGGTACCCGATTGCACGTCGATGCGTGGATTGATCAACTTGATCCGACCGGTGAAGGCGCGTCCCGGCAGGGTGTCCGAGGAAATTTCGGCGTTCATGCCGGACTGCAGCTTGCCGATGTCCGCGGCGGGTACGAACACCCGGATCAAGAGTGGGGAGAAGTCCTCTACGGTATACACATGCTGGTTGGCGGTGACCCGGTCGCCCACTTCGATGAGGCGCTGGGTGACAAATCCCGATACCGGTGCGCGGATGCGGGTGTAGTTCAATTGCAGGTCGAGGTTTTTGAAGTTTTCCGTTTTGTTTTCGTATTCCAGGCGGGCCTGACGGTAGCGGGCCTCCGAGGCCTGGAAATCCATCTCGGAAATCAGCTCGTTTTCCTTGAGTTCCTGGTTGCGCTGGAAGTTGTTTTTTTCTTCTTCGAGGGTCAGGCGGGCCTGTTCCAGCTGGATCCTGGCCTGCTGGTGGCTGATGCTGATCTCCGTGTCGTCCAGGCGGGCCAGGATGTCGCCGTTGTTTACCCGGCTGCCTTCCTCACGCACCACTTCCTTTACGTACGCGGCCAGGCGTGCATAGACATCCACACTGCGCTCCGGTTCCACCGTGCCGTTCAGCACCAGGTGGGTGCGGATTTCGCCGCGGGCCGCTGTGCCCAAACGCACCAGGGGCTTGTCACCGCCGCCGGCCGTGCGGGCCATGATCTGCCGGGCCTGTTCGGCTGAGATTCGTCCGGCCTTTACCGCCTGCTGCAAGCGCGGCGGGAGTTCGGATTTTTCCTGGGCGGGTTTTTCAGGCTTGCCGGATTGGGCTTTGGGGGCGTCCGGTTTCCCGTCGCGGTCCTTGTCGCCGCCGCAGCCGGAGAACAGCAATATCATGATGGTTAAGACAATTGACACACGCTTCATCTTGACTCCTCGTCGGAATTCTCCATCCCACTGGGATTTCGTTTGAATTATACGAAATTTTACCCCGCTCGGTTATACTTTTAATGTAACATATTTGTAACAAGGTGTGGAGAAAAACGGCGGCGGTGCTGGAAAGCACCGCCGCCGGAGGATGAATCAGCGGATTTCTTTTTCGTACCAGCCGGAACGGTCGGGATCGGCCGGTGTGGAGATTTTTTGCGGCGGGGTCTTTTTCAGTTGTTCCAGCAGGTGTTTCACCGCGGCTTCCAGGCTGGGATCCTGTCCCTTGGCCACGGCGTCGGGGGTATCGTACACTTCGATGTCGGGATAGATGCCGACGCCTTCCACCACCCATTCGCCGTCGGTGCCGACGATGCCGGACATGGGTACTGCGAAACTCGGGCCGTCCACCAGGCCGGGACTCCAGCCGTACCCGACCAAGCCGCCCCAGGTGCGCGTACCGATCAGGGGGCCGAGCTTCTGTTTGCGGAACCAGTAGGGGAAGTTGTCGCCTCCGGAGGAGGAGTAGTGATTGATGAGCATGACCTTGGGGCCGTCCTGGGCATACACGGGTTCCGGCCGCAGCTTGAGGCCGCGGCGATGCCAGTAGCTCACCTTGTGGCGTGAGAGGGCTTCGATCATCTTGCCCGGGCTCCAGCCGCCGCCGTTGTAGCGTTCGTCGATGATGAGGGCGTCCTTGTCGCGCAGGGCGTACATACCCTTGAACAGTTCCCGGTTGCCGTCCACGGCGGTGTCGGGCACATGGATGTAGCCGATGCGGCCGCCGGAGAGGCGGTCCACCATTGCGCGCCGGCTGCGGACCCAGTCGATGTAGCGCAACTGCACTTCGGAGGCGACGGGCTTGATGGTGAATGTCCGTGCTTCCGCGGCGTCCGCGTGAGCGCTGACGGTGATTTCGATGCGTTGGCCCACCGTGTTTTCCAGGAAGAGGTAGGGGTTGTCTTTCAGGGTGACGTTTTCCCCGTTCAGGCGGATGAGGTAATCTCCCTCATGCACGGCGATTCCCTGTTCCGTCAGCGGGGAGCGGGTGGCTTCGTTCCAGTTCTCTCCCGGGAAGATATGCGAGATGCGGTAACGGCCGGCCTTGGAGTCGGCTTCAAGCTCGGCCCCCAGCAGTCCCGTGTTCACACGCTTGACATGCGCGAAATCTCCCCAGTTGACGTAAGTGTGGCCGACATTCAGCTCGCCCACCATCTCACCGAAAATATAGTCCAGATCGGCACGGTGGGCGACATGTTTCACCAGGGGCGCGTATTTTTCCCGAACGGCCTTCCAGTCCACGCCGTGCATGTTGCGCACGTAGAACCAGTCGCGGAAAATGCGCCAGCCTTCGTTGTAGATCTGGGTCCATTCCTTCACCGGGTCGAGTTTCATGGTAACCTGGGAAAGATCGAGTTTTCCGGCTCCCACTTTCTGACCGGGCTTGAGATCGACAATTCCGTAGGTGGAATCGGGGGAGCGGTACATGAGCTTCTTGCCGTCAGCGGAGATGTCGTAGCCGCGGATGCCGCTGATCACGGCCTTGTCTTTTTTCTCTTTCAGGTCGAAGCGATGCACGGCGCCGTTCTTGGAATAGATCAGCGCGTCCTTCACGGCGCGCAGGCCGTTGTAATTGTCCGCGGGCAGGGGGAACGCGGTGACGCGCCGGGCGGTGCCGGCGAAATCGACGGCGATCCGTGTTTCGGGCGCGGGAGTGCCCTTCTTCGCCTTTTTTCCGGTTTTCTTTTCGGCTTCCGGGGCGGGCGCGGGGGTTTCCCTGTCATTGCCCTTGGCAAAGAGGAGGGGAACTTCCGCGGTGAGCGCCAGGGCGTAGATCCGCTCCGCTTTGTTGTACACGAAATCGAACTCGAAGTTGGAAAAATTCATGCGGAAATCGCGCTTGGAGATGAAAAAGATGTATTTTCCGCATTGGGAAAATTCCGGGGCGTAGTTGTCGTATTCGTCATTGAGCAGCAGCCGGGGTGTTTTCTCCTTCAGGGAGTAGAGCCACAGGGAGTCCTGGTAATTGGTGGACGTCTTGGCGTAAACCAGCCACTGCGAGTCCGGAGACCAGGTGAAATCATGAATATCGGAAACCTCTCCGTGATCGATCTCGCTGAGGGCGCCGGACTCCACATCCAGGAGCTGCAGTTTGCGGTTCATGTCAGCGAACACGAGGAAGCGGCTGTCCGGGGACCAGACCGGGGGATATTTCCATACTCCGGTGTTGCGGGTCAGCTGGCGCGGGGCTTTTTTCTGCGCCGGATCCAGCAGGAAAATTTCATAGTCCCCCGTGCGGTCGGAAATGCAGGATATCCACCTGCCGTCGGGGGACCAGGCGGGATACATCTCGCGGATGCCCTGGCTACGGGTCAGGTTGTAGGTGATGCCCTCCTTGGCGGGAATGGTGAAAATATCGCCGCGGGCATCGAAAACGGCGCGTTTCCCCGAAGAGGAAATCCCGTAGCCGAAGCGGGAGACGAATTTCGCGACATTGTGGAAAGCGGGAAGAATGCCGGGGCGATCGGAGGGAATGCGGATATGAACCTGTTCGGTTTTGCCTGTACGGGTATCCAGTGTAAAGACATACCCTCCCTTTTCAAAGGCGAGAACACCGTTCTGTCCGGAAGGCCAAAGTACGTCGAAATCCCGGAAGCGGGTGACCGCGGTGGTTTTGCCGCTCTTCAGGTCATGGGCGTACCAGTTCAATGTCAGGTCGCGGTCGCTGACGAAATAGATGGTGTCTCTAAACCAGAAGGGGTGCTGATCCGTGCCGGTAAAGGTGGTCAGGCGCCGGGAGGTGTTTTTTTTCAAGTCGTAGATCCACACGTCCTGGGCGCGGCCGCCCTTGGTGCGTTTCCAGGTGCGGAATTCCCTGCAGATGGGGGTGTAAACCACCTGGTCGCCGTCGGGGGAGAAAGATCCAAATCCGCCCTCCGGGATGGCCAGGGGTTTTTCCAATCCGCCGTCCAGGCTGACCAGGAAGTACTTGCCGTTGCGGCGGCCGTAGGGAGTGCGGTTGGCGCGCACCAGGATATTGCGGCTGTCCGGGGTCCAGTCGAGGATGATGTGGTCGAACCCTCCACGCGGGGGCATGACGCCCACGTCGTTGTACCAGGTGAGTTGCCGGGGCGTGCCGCCCGCGGCGGGGATGACGTATACTTGACGAGAGCCGGAATACTCTCCCGAAAATGCGATCCACTTGCCGTCGGGCGAGATGCGGGGAAAGATCTCAAGGCCGTCATGGGAAGTGAGGCGCTGGGCGGTTCCACCTGAAGTAGGTACGGTCCAGATGTCGCCGGCGTATCCAAACACGATGCGGTTCCCGTTGATATCGGGAGTGCGCAGTAGGCGGGCTTCGCCTTCACCAGCGGCCAGGCAGGCCGCCAGGGCGAATACCAGCATTAGCGGTATCAATCGTTTCATGGGTCCTCCTTTAAGGTTGAATGGGGCCACGTTTCGGCAGAAAGGCAGTGGCCGATATATGACTATACGGAGCCCCGCCGGCTTGGTTCATTTTTCGTCGTCGTCTCGATGTGCGGATCGCCCTGCAGGCGGGAAGTGGTGAACCAAGGGCATCGCTCCATCCGGCAACGCGGCCTAGTTGATGGGATGGCATCTTGCGGGTTTTTTCGTTCAGGCCGTAGGTTGAGCCAGCGCTCACCCCTCAGGCCTTTTCAAATCTTCCATTCTTGTCGTCTTGAGTTTTTGGCTGCTGCTTGGTAAAGTATTTGCGGAGCCGCTCCGGCTCCCCGAGGAGGTCAGATGCGTACGAGAAACCTGTTGTCGTTGTTTTTGTGTGGATTGCTGCTGGTTACCCTGCCCATGGCGGCCAAAAAGAAACCCACCCCTGAACCCTACCAATTCAAGATGATCCACTCGATTCCCCATACCCCCGTAAAGAACCAGTACCGAACCGGAACCTGCTGGTGTTTTGCCACGGTCTCCTACCTGGAATCCGAAGCCCTGCGGCTGAATAGTGTGAAACTTGACCTCTCCGAGATGTACGTGGTGCGCCACACGTATCCGCGCAAGGCGGACAACTACGTGCGCCTCCACGGTCACGCCAACTTCGAGCAGGGCGGACAGGCGCATGATGTGTTGGAACAGGTGGCCCGTTTCGGCATCGTGCCGGAGGCGGATTACCCGGGCATGCGCATCAACGAGAAGCGCCACAATCACGGCGAGATGTTGGCGGTAATCAAGGGCATGCTGGACGGCGTATTGCAGCGTCGTGGCCAGCGGGTGACCCCCCGCTGGCGGGAAGCCTTCGCAGCGGTCCTGGACGTCTACCTGGGTGTGCCGCCTCAGGCGGTGACCCATGGGGATGAAACCATGACACCCCGGGAGTTCGCCCGCAAAGTGGCCGGCATCGTGCCGGAAGATTACGTGGAGTTCACCTCCTATACCCATCACCCCTTCTGGACCCGCGTCCGCCTGGAGATCCCCGACAATTGGACCGCCAACGCGGACTACTGCAACCTGCCCATGGAAGACATGATGCGGATCGTGAACCATGCCCTGGAGAACGGCCATTCCGTTGACTGGGACGGTGATGTATCGGAAAGGTTCTTTTCCTCACGCGAGACCGGGCTCGGCCTGGTCCCGCAAAAAGATTGGGAGGACATGACCCGCAAGGAACGTGAGCGCAAACTCACCGAACCCGTTAATGAAAAGGAAATCACTCAGGCCATGCGTCAGGAAACCTTTGAGAACTTCACCACCACGGACGATCACCTGATGCACATCGTGGGCATGGCCAAGGACCAGCGTGGAAAGGTTTTTTATTACACCAAGAACTCGGGCGGTACGGTGGATCGCAAGTTCGGCGGCTTTCTGTATATGTCCGCGCCCTACGTGCGCCTGAAAACCATCTGCATCATGGTGCACAAAGACGCGGTTCCACGGGACATCCGTGACCGCTTCGGCATCTGAGCCGGCGGCTGCCCCGCGGCGAGGAGTTCCGGATCAATGACACGTACCCATCGCGATTGTCCGGTATGCGGTGAACCCCTGGCAGGGGTGGGATTCCGTGACGTGGAGTTGGACCTGTGTTATGTCTGCCGGGGGATCTGGCTGGGTCTGGACGAAGTGGACCGCTTGCTGGGAAAAACGCCCCGGGCCGAGGAGTTGCGGATTTCCAGACGCGGCTACCCGCATACGGCGGAGAAATCCCGCGCATGCCCGGATTGCGGCGCGGTCATGCAGAAGTTCACGCTGGGCCTGGATTCCCCGGTGGTGGTGGATCATTGCCCCCAAGGTCACGGAGAATGGTTTGACCGGGGCGAGTTGACTTCACTGCTTGAGCAGGGAGGAATGGACCTGTCCCACTTGATGCTGCAGTTGCTGGAAAAGCTCGTTACGAAAGCCCCGGAAGCAGAATAGAAAGGCGGGCGCACCGAATGTAGGGGCAACCCCCTGTGGTTGCCCGTATTGATGTCGATCAAGATGCGGGCGGATCCTACCAGGGCGGACACACAGGTCCGCCCCTACCTGGGCAATAGATCGTCTCCAATACAGACAGGCGGCCGGTAAAGAGGGTCGGGTTGATGGGCACTGCATGTCATGGCCTTACGGTCTGGATAATGTGATGGTATTAACGCGGGCAGGCACGGGGCCTGCCCCTACGTCCAGGCGTATGCCATACGCCCCTACGGTCAAACGACACGTCGTAACGCATTGGGCGAAAGATTTTTCGCCCCTACATTCAGGCGGGTTTGAAACCCGCCCCTACTTTCGACTTTCCGCTTGGGTCTTCCCTCTTCAACTCTTTTATTCCACTCCCAGCATCACGTTGGAAGCCTTGACCACCACTTTGACGTCCCCACCCGGCCGCAATTGCAGGTAACGGGCCGACGTGTTGGTGATGATTGAGACCATCTCCTGGCCGCCGGCCAGCTGGACCTTGACCTCCGTGTTGACTGCGCCGGTGTTGACCTCGGTCACCGTGGCATCCAGTACATTGCGCGCACTGATTTTCATCCATGCCTCCTCGATAGTCTATCCACTAAAATTATACAGGCATTCCATCATCCTGTCCGCGGGCCGGGGGGATGATAATGAGGGGGGATCGGGAAGGCCTGCTGCTGATGGGTCTCGAAGCGGCAGGCCGCGGCGGCCGGGAGGACACAGTCCCCCCGGCGCGCTTAAGCGGACCCGTCGATGCGACCGGGCCTCAGGGTTGTTTGCGGTAAAGGTATTTAAAGAACTCGAAATCTGTTGAAATAATCTTGCGCAGCCGTGGCAGCATATCCTGGTAGCTCTGCATGGCGATCCAGAACTCGGCGAACTCGGGGTTGAGGCCGTAGGCGCGGTTGCGGATCTCCAGCGCTTCCTGGTCGGCCTTGGCCATGATCTCCTTGGCCTGGCGAGCCGCTTCCGAACGGATGGTGCGCAGTTCGCGGTCCATCTTGCCCTGCCACTTGGCGCGTTCGCCCTCACCGTCGGAACGGAAGGCCTGGGCGATCTGGTTGCGTTCCTTGATCATGCGGTTGAACACGCTCTGGGTCAGGTCGTCGGAGTACTTGATCTGGCGGATGATGATGTCGATCAACTTGATGCCGTAGGTGGGGGTGATGTTCTGCACTTCCTTGAGGATGCGGTTGGAGAGCTCCTCGCGCCCCACTTGGATGTCGTCATATCTTACGTTGGTGAATGTGGAGGCGATGACCGAGATGTCCTGGCTGCCCTCTCCCTCTTCCACCGAACCGGCATTTTGAAAAACGTTCTTGCGTTCGATCTCGTTGATGATGTTGGAGTTGCGGATGGCTTCGCGCAGGGAGTTGCGGGCGATGATCTTGCGCACTCCCGACTCGATGACGTCGTCCAGTCTGGATTGCGCCTGGGTGATGGTGCCGACTGATTCGTAGAACAGTTGGAGGTTGGTGATCTGCCAGCGGGCCGTGGTATCCACCCAGATGAACTGGTTTTCCTCGGTGGGCAGGCGCTGGGCTTCACCGTCCCAGGACTGGATCTTCTTGGGGTATTTGTTTACATTGTCCACAAAGGGCATTTTGAATTTCAGGCCCGCAATCTCCTCGGTCTTGACGATCTTGCCGAAGCGTGTGACCACGGACAATTCGCCCTCCTGCAGGACGTAGAAGGGGCCCATCAACAGGAAGATGAAGATCAGGACAACGATCGTGATCAGGATGACACGTGCGTGTTTCATTGTGCACCTCCCTTGGTCTCGGCTCGTTGCAGGTTCTTGATGGGCAGGAAGTTCTTCAGGTACTTGTCGATGAGGTCGGTTTCACCCGCCTTTTTAAAGATCTCCTCGAAGGTCTCGTAGTAGAGACGCATGCGGGTGATCCGCGGGTTCTTGCGGTATTCATTGTGTACGGCCAGGAAGCGGGCCACGTCACCCTTGGCGCGGTTCACCCGTTCGGTGGCGTAGCCTTCCGCCTCCTGGATCACCTGCTGCGCCTCGCCGCGTGCCCGCGGGATGGTCTTGTTGTAGGCTTCCTTGCCCTCGTTGATTAAACGGCTGCGGTCCTGAATGGCCTTGTTGACGTCTTCGAAGGCGTCCTGGACCTGGCCCTTGGGCGGCACGATGTTCTGCAGCTTCACCGTGGTCACCCGTGCGCCCAGCTGGTAGAGGTCGAAGAAGCGGTTCATCATCTCCTGGCTCCTGGTCTCGATGTTGGCGCGTTCGTTGCCGATGACGTCGAAGATGGTGCGGTCGCCCACCAGCAAGTTGATGACGGACTGGGAGATATCACGGATGGTCTTGCTCTGGTTCTCCACGTTGAACAGCCATTGCCGGGGATCCTTGATGCGGTACTGGATGATCCACTTCACGTCCAGGATGTTGAGGTCCCCAGTGAGCATCTCCGATTCATGGGAGTAATCCCGGGATGAATAGACGGATGACACTCCCGGTTTTTCCACCCGGAAGCCGAATTCCTCTTTGAGGATGCGCTGGGTGGGTACGTTGAAGTTCTTCTCGATCCCGAAGGGCAGTTTGAACTGCAGCCCTGGGCCCGTGGTACGGCTGTATTGTCCCAGGAACAGCACCACTGCCTCCTCTTTCTGGTCCACCATGTAGAAACTGGAAAAGGCGGCGATGATGATCAGCAATACCAGGACCAGCAGGCCCACGCTCCGGGGTGTCAGTTTTTTCTGAAATCTTTCCAGATCAATCACTTGATCGGGCATTCTCTCCTCCTATCAAACAAAAGGGGCTCCAGGAGGAACCCCGGCTAACTATGACATAGAGAGGGAGGAAATACAAGGAGGAGGAAGGTGGCAGGAAACCAAGGTGACGGGTGACAGGGAGGCAGGTGACAGGAAAAACAGTGAAAAGGTAAAAGTCGCAAGTCTAAAGTAAAGTGCAAAGGAACCTTCCCTAACCTTTCGTTCCTCCTTAACTGTCTCAACTCCCTCAACTTCTTTTCTTTCCGTTTTTTATGGAGATCAGCTCGGCGGCGATGCTGATGGCGATTTCCGGGGCGGTGTGGCTGTGGATGGGCAGGCCGATGGGGGCGTGCACCTTGGCCAGTTCTTCGGCCCCGATCCCCGCGGCCCGGAGGTGGCGGAAGATTTCTTTTACTTTCGGCGGACTGCCCATCATGCCCAGGTAGGTGAATTCTTTGTGGATCAATCGGCGAAGTACATCCTCGTCGTGTTGATGACTGGGGGTCATGATCACCACGTAGGTGGCGGGGCCTTCCGGAACTTCGCCGGCGACATCAATGTAATCGATAGTCTTTTTGCGGTGGGCGAAGCGGTTTCCGGCCATGGTCGGCGCATCGGGGCGGTTGTCCAATACCACGATGCGGAAATCCAGCCGGGACAGGACCTCGGACAGGGCCAATGCCACGTGCCCGCCGCCGATAATGTAGACGGTCGGCAGCGCAATGCATTCATCATACTGGAAGCCTGCGCCGGATTGCCTGCTGAATGCCGTGCCGGGTTCCGAACCCCCCGGGGCGATAGAGAGCCCGTGCGGGGTTACGGACACCCCATAGGCGGTCCCGGAATGGAGATGCTCGACGATTCGGTTTACGGCGGGAACGCTCTTCGAGCCCAGTGGCTGCAGCAGGATTGTCTGGCTGCCGCCGCACGGCATGCCCGACAACTCCGCCCCTTTTCGTGCCGGCCGGCTTTTGGGAGCATGGTGGTGCAGCCGGGTGTGCACCTCCGGAGCGGGGTCTTTGCGCCGCAGCATGTCCCGGGCAATGGTGATCATCTCCTGTTCCACGGATCCGCCGCCGATGGTTCCCTCCATGGTGCCGTCGGCGCACAATGCCATCTTGAATCCCCCATGACCCGGGGCCGGCGGCCGGCTTTCGGCGACGATCAGCAATACGATCGTTTGACCGCTGCTTAATTTTTCCAGGGCGAATCGCCATGTTTTCAGGTCACTCATTTGAAAAACACCTCGCTAAAGGCGTAATAGACGGCCATCAGGCCGGAGAAGATCGCGCTGGCCGGGAAACGGTACTTCAGGGGCACCCGGTTCTGGATGAGGTAGTTGGCCAGCAATGCGATGGGGATGTTCACCAGGAAAGAGGACAACCCCAGCCGGAGCAACTCCCCGGGCCGGCCGGGCCGGCCGGAAATGAAGCGGATCAGCGCCAGGTGACGTGCGATCCACAGGGGGTTGAAGTACAAGAGGGCCAGTCCGGTGCGTCCGAGGGTGCGGCCGGTCGCTGTAAGGCCGGCGGTTCTGCGGTCGATCCAACGGAAGTAGTTGGGGATCTCCAAAGCGTATAGCGTCCCGCCCGCCAATGCCATGCCCAAAACGCGGCCAAGGCTGAACTGGTTCAGCATCAGGCTGGCGATCAGGTCGCCCGCGGTATATATCACGGCCCCGCGCAGCATGTTGGTGCGGGTCAGTATGGCCGGTTTCATGGATACAGCGCCATCAGCACACGTTCAGGGGTAAGCGGCGTCGTGAAGTCAACTTCCAGCTGGGGACGAAAGGCCCGCATGGCGTTCAGCAGGGCGAAAACGCCGCCGATGCCGTACATGAACGGCGGCTCACCCGTGGCTTTGGACTGAAACGGGCCGGCGGCGTCGCGGCTCAGGGGCAGGAACTCCACGCTGAAGTCACGGGGCGTGGAATGGATGTCCGGGACTTTGTAGCCGCTGAGAGAATCCGTGACCAGTCGGCCTTTGTCGTCGTAGATGAGCTCCTCCATGGTCAACCATCCCAACCCCTGGATGGCGGCCCCTTCAGTCTGACCCAGGTCGATCAGCGGATCCAGCGGCCGGCCGGCATCGTGTACGATGCGAACCTGGTCAAATTGATAGGTGCCGCGCAGGCAATCAAGGGTCACCGTCAGCAATGCCGCGCCGTGAACATGGTAGGCAAAGGCCTGTCCCCGGTTCGTCTGGCGGTCAAAAAAGATCTTGGGGGTGGCGTAATGCGCCTGGGCGGAGAGGCTGATCCGGGCCGTGTAGGCTTTTTGGACCAGGGTTTCCCAATTCCACGCCAATTCCCGGCCCTGGAAAAACAACCGGCCTGCCTGGACCTTCAAGCCCGGACGTCCGGGGATCCGCAGTTCCCGGGCGGAAAAACGCTGCAGGCGGTCCAGGATCGTTCCGCAAGCGAGGATCACCGCGTGGCCGTTCAGGTCCGTCCCGGTGCTGGCGGCGGTGGGGGAGGTGTTGGCGTTGCGGGTCGTATTGGTGGTTTCGATCTTGACGCGATTCGTATCGATTCCCAGCGTCGTGGCGGCGATCTGCGCCAGCTTGCTGTTCACTCCCTGACCCATCTCAACGGCGGCGGTACTGATGCCCACGCTGCCGTCGGAATAGACGTGGACCAGCGCGCTGGCCTGGTTCATGAAGGTGTTGGTAAAGGAGATGCCGAAGCAGATGGGCATCAGGGCGGCCCCGCGCTTGCGAAGCCGATTCCGGGCGTTGAATGCGGAGATGCTTTTTCGGACCTGACGGATTGCGTTTCCGCGGTGCAAACTGCGCCAGCAGGAGCGGGCATTACCGCTTTGCACACGCATGCCATAGGGCAATTGGTCGCCCTTGCGCATGAGGTTGGTTTTCTGGATCCGGGCGGCGGCGATGCCGGTTTCGCAGGCCGCCTTGTAAATGGCGGACTCCATGACCAGCATGGCCTGGGGGGCGCCGAAACCGCGGAAAGCGGTAAAGGGCGGCAGGTTGGTGCGGCAACAGTATGCCGTGGCCTTTACATGCGGGATAAAGTACGAGTTGGTGGCGTGGAACAGGGAACGTTCCAGGATGGCCGGGGAGAGGTCGGCGAAAGCACCGGCGTTTTGATAGAAGGTGACCTGGTAGGCCAGGATCCTTCCATCCGCGGACAAGCCGATTCTGAAATCACTGGAGTAAGGATGCCGTTTTCCGGTAAATCGCATATCCTCCTGGCGGTTCAACACAACCTTGACGGGTTGCTTCAAGTGCAAGGCGCCCAGGGCGGCCAGGGCCGCCCACGCGGTGGCCTGGTCCTCCTTGCCCCCGAAGGCCCCGCCCAGGCGTTGGGTGTCCACCTCCACCAGGTGCATGGCGAGGTTCAATACCCGGGCGGTGACGCGCTGCACCGCCGTGGGAGACTGGGTGGAAGACATGATCTTGACGCCGCCGTGCTCCGTGGGGATGGCGTACGCATTCTGGGTTTCCAGGTAGAGGTGTTCCTGGCCCCCCGAATCCACCCGCCCCTGGACCAGGAAATCACATTCCGGCCAGATGCTTTCGGGATCGCCCAATTGGAAACAACGGGGCGGCACGATGAGATCGCCCCGTTGAAAGGCCGCCCGGGGATCGAAAACGGGTTCATCCTCCCGGCAGCGCAAGCGGATCCTGCGGGCCGCTTGTCGCGCCGTATCCGCCCGGTCGGCGATCACCAAGGCGACGGGTTGCCCGGAATAACTCAGTGTTTCCGAGGCCAGAAGCGGTTCATCGGGGATGATGTTGCCGATTTGGTTTTCCCCGGGAATATCCGCCGCCGTCAACACCGCCCTGACTCCGGGGACATCGCGGGCTGCCGTAGGGTCCAATTCAATGATGCGGCCGCGGGGGATGGGGGAATAAACAGGCACTCCCTGCAGGATCTCCTCCGGGGGGGATTGGTCATCCGTGAAAAGGGATTCGCCCCGCAGGTGGAGGATGGTGTCCCGGTATTTCATTTAGCGCTTCCCCGAAAATTTCGTTGTGATGTCTTTTCTCCGGCCCCGGGGTTCGCAATGAATCCCTTGGAGTTTAAAAGAGCGGGAAAGAGGGTGATGAAATGACCCAGAACGAGGTTGCGCAGCAGGCGGCGCTTGTAAGCGGCGGAACCACGCATGTCACTGATGGGAGAGATCTCCTTGTCCAGGACCGTCAGGGCTGCGGTCAATACACCGGCTTTCAGGGGTTTCCCCTGCAGAAAGAGGGCCGTTTGTTCAAGGTACATCGGGATCGGAGCCACACCGCCGGCCGCCAGGTCAACCTTGTCGATCCGGCCGTTGCGGACAAACAACTGCATGGCCGTATTGACCGAGGCGATGTCCAGGTGTTGTCTGCGGCAGACTTTTTCGAAGTTGAACCGCACGCCCGCAGCCGGCAGGGAAACAAACACCCGGCTGAGAAGTTCGGATTCCCTCTTGGCCAGTTGTTTGTACCCGAGAAAGAATTCTTTTAGTGGAACCCGCCGTGGCTTGCCCGGCTCACCCACTTCGACGTCGGCACCCAGGGCAAGCAGGATTATGGTGATGTCGCCGATGGGCGAGGCGTTTGCGATGTTGCCGGCAATGGTGGCGCGGTTGCGGATCTGGACGGACGACACCCCTGCCAACATTTCCGGCAGGCCGGGCCAGTGTTTCCGGACCTGTGGCGATTGCCGCAGCTCTTCCACGGTCAGCCCGCCGGCCAACTCCAGGCAACCGTCCCGGATACGGATCCGGTCCGCTTCCCCGGGCGGTTCCAGAAAGATTATTTCCCGATTATCCATGTCCGGGGGGGGTTGCACGAAGATGTCCGTTCCGCCGGCCACGTAGACAGGGTTTGTCCCGGCGGCGGGGCGTTGCGGACGGGCCGGCGCGGCGATGCGGCCCAATTCCCCGGGGATTTCCAGAAAGTACTTCGGCAGAATCCCCAGGGCCACGAGGTCCCGGACCCGGTGTTCGGCTGAGATATGCGGCAAGGTATTGAACAGGCGTTCAATGGCGCGCCGGATGGCGATGTATCCGGTGCAGCGACAGATATTGCCGGCAACGGCGTTGACGGCGGATGCCGGTCCCGGCTCCGGGGCGCTCAAGATGTGGGCGGTCAATGCCATCAGGATACCGGGGGTGCAGAATCCGCATTGAACCGCCCCTTCCGTCAGGAATGCTTCCTGGATGGGATTCAAGCCGTCCTGGTTGATGCCCTCAATGGTCACCAGGTGCTTGCCGGCGATTGCCGCCGCGGGCAAGAGACATGAGTTGACGGCCTGGTAATCCACCGTGCCGTTGCGGAGGCTTCCCAGCATCACCGTGCAGGCACCACAGTCTCCTTCGCGGCAACCTTCCTTCACTCCGGTCAATCTCAGCTTCCGCCGCAGGATGTCCAGGGTGATTTCGCCTGGTGGAACCGCCAGTTGGACCCGTTCCCGGTTGACCATCAAAACCAGCTTGCTTGTGTTCATCTCATTGTTTGGAACGCAATGCCGGGAAAAATCCCCGCCGGCTGAATTCCCCGGGATCCGGCTGCATGTTGGTCCGGCTGTGTCCTTGAGTCCTGGGCAGGCGCAGGCCTATCTCCCTGCCCAGCCGGCAGGACAGGGCCGCCGCCGGTACGGTAAACGGTGTGTAGGCGATGGAAGCCGGCAGGGAGGTTCCCGCGATGCAGCAGGCTGAATGGCCCATAACGGCGGAGAACACCGGATAAAGCCATGCCGCTATGAGTCCGGCCGCGGCCCCGACCTTGAGGGCTCCGGTTTCGGACAGGCCGATGCGGTCGGCAAAAAGCGTCAGCAATCCCAGAAACACAAGGATCTGCATGAGGTAGGCGGCCAGGGGGCCGCTGATGGAAGCGGGGATCTCCCCCCCGGTCACCCAGGTCGCCGCCGCCAGCCGGGTGACTCCCGCCAGCGGAAACATTAGCAGGAGCGCATGGCGAGGCTGTCCGGAATGTGCGGCGGCGCTGAGAAAGAAAAAGGCCGTTCCCGCCAGAATGGCGCCCAGCAGCGGGCGCGAGATGGTTGTTTTAAATGTACCGGCCAGGACAACTTCCCACACTCCCCAGGCAATGCCGAAAAAAATTAAAAATCCAAGGGAGAGCCTTTCGTGGTGATCCGGATCCCCACTTTTTCCCATGACTCTATTGTAGTGTGTACAGCGGGAAAATACCAGAGGCGGCACGGTTGCCGCCGGCGGGGACGGCCGCAAATCCCGGCGCTTTTATGGAGATGCCCCGTCTAGCTGTTGGACAAAACGTTCCAGGGCGGCGGGGAAGTCGGCCCGGCCCAGGCCCACGCGGAAGAAAGCCGGGGGCATGCCGAAAAGTTCTCCCGGGATCATGAGTACGCTGTGGCGGCGGATCAATTCCCGGGCGAACATCCCCGCGTCGCTACCGTCGACAAAGCGGGGAAACAGGATGGATCCGCCGTCGGGTTCGAGTATTTCGATACATTCGCGAAAAGGTTCGAGGCCGCGGTGCAGGGCCTCCAGGTGGGCCGTCACGCGCTCATGGCTGCGTTGCACCAGCTCCCGGCCATGGGCCAGGGCGATCCTGGCCAGGCCTTCCGATGGGGCGCTGTTGCAGATGGTGGTGTAGTCCTTGAGGGTGGCCACTCGTTCCAGGAATTTCCAGTCCCGGCTGGCCAGCCAGCCGATACGCAATCCCGGCAGGCCGTAAGCCTTGGACAGGCCCGACAGGGAGATATGGCCGCCCTCGAGGGTGGCGGCGGCGGCAAGGCGCCGGGAAGGGTCATGTTCCAGCAAGCGGTACATCTCGTCGGAAAAAATCCGGAATCCCCGCTGGGCCGCCAGGTTTAGCAATTCATGCCATTCCCGTGCCGGCGGAATGAAGCCGGTGGGATTGTGGGGAAAGTTCACCACCACCATGCGGGTGCGCGGTTGCAGGTGGTCACGCAGGAAATCCAGGTCCAGGTGCCAGCGACCTTTTTGGGCCCGCAGGGGCCAGTGGGTGACCTCCACCCCGGCGGCGGCGGGCACTTCCGCCAGAGATTGGTAAGCCGGCCAGGTGACCAGGGCATGATCACCGCTTTCGAGGCCGGCATGCATGGCCAGGAAAATGGCTTCCGAAGGGGCCATGACCAGGATGTCGTCGGCCTCCAGGCCGGGATAGAGGGCGGCGATGGCCCGGCGCAACTCCGGGTCGCCCGGGCTTTCGGTGTAACCCAGCCATTGCTTCTGGAAAGCTTCGCGTTCTTTCGGGGTGGCCAGGTTCAACAGCTCGGCCACGGAAAGGGCCTCGCAGTCGGAAGCGCTGAACTGCATCTCCACGTTGAATTCCCAGCGGGCGAAGAAACGCTCCAGCTTGAAGGGCCGCAGGTTGCGCATGCTCTGGTTGTACTGATTCACCAGTTTCATGTCAAATGCCTGACAATTGGGGACGGACTATGAATTTATGAATTTTTTCCGGGATCAGGGTATGGGAACCTTTCTAAGGCCTGTTAAAGATAAGTCGAGTATCTTACTGCTTCGCGAACACTGCGTTTATCTGGTTAGGATTTTCCTTCGGGATGATGCCGTGGATTTATCGAATCAAATCCTGTTTGGAAATTAAAAAATTCATAAATTCATAGTCCGTCCCCAGAGAGGATGGCCGGGAGGGCCTTGCGGTTGGCCCCGGGCAGGGGCAATCCCTCCAGTTCGGCCGGCAAGATCCAGCGCAGATCTTCCGCCTCTTTTGGCGGTCCGGACAGGCAGGTCGCCCGGAACACCTGCATGCGGATCCGGAAGTGGGTGTAGGCGTGGTGTACCATGGCGATGGGTTCACCGACCTTCACGACCATTCCCAGTTCCCCGCTGATGGATCGCCGGATCGCCTCTCGGGGGGATTCCCCCGTCAGGATCCGGCCCCCGGGAAATTCCCACAATCCGCCCAGGTGGCCCTGGGGGCGGCGCCTCACCAGGAGCCGCTTCCGGTGGACAACCACCGCCACGGCCACGTCGATTTCCGGGGCCGGTCTGCGGCGGGAGCGCACGGGGAGTGTTTCCGTCAATCCCAGCCGGCGGGCCCGGCAGGAGGCTGCCAACGGACAAACACTGCAATCCGGCCGGCGAGGCGTGCAAACCAGAGCTCCCAACTCCATGAGGGCTTGGTTGAAATCACCGGGGCGGTCACGGGGGATGACCTTGAGCAGCTGGCATTCCACCCGCCGGCGTTCCCGGGGGTCGCGGATGTCCCTGCGGCTGCCCCGGTAGCGGGCGATTACCCGGAGTACGTTGCCGTCCACTGTCGGCAGGGCACGGCCGAAGGCGATGCTCATCACCGCGGCGGTGATATAGGGACCCGCCCCGGGCAGGGCGGCGAAAGCCCGGGGTTCTCTGGGAATCTCACCTCCATGTTGCTCCATTACCAGTTTCACCGCCCGCTGCAGGTTGCGGGCCCGCTGGTAATATCCCAGTCCCTCCCAGGACTTCATCAGGGTATCGGAATCCGCTTTGGCCAGGCTGGCGGGGTTGGGAAAAAGTTCCAGAAAACGCTTGAAATAAGGAACAACCGTATCCACCCGGGTCTGCTGCAGCATGACTTCGGAGACCCAGGTCTTCCAGGGCGCGGGGTCCGCTCTCCAGGGCAGGGGGCGCTGTTCCCGCTCCCACCATTCCAGGAGCGCCGCTTGCGGGAAGCGGCGATTGCGCGGGGGATTCGTGCCGGTCATGTTGCCGCACATACTACCATATTCCGGGGCAGCTGAAAACCGGCGTTTGTCTTTGCCGGAACCTTTGTTCCGGTTCTCACGTTATAGTCGTATGAGCAGTCAATTGAATCCGAGGTGATCATGAAAAAGATAGTGATTTACGGACTACTGGCCATCCTGGTGATCGGCGCGTTGTGGACCCTGTTCGGGGGTTCGGGCAAAAACGGTGAGGAGATCAAGCTGGTTAAGGTGGAACGCGGCGACATCGCCGAAAAGGCGCTGGCTGTCGGTACCATCGAACCGGAAAATGAAATCAGGGTGAAATCCACCATCTCCGGTATCGTCAGCGAGATCTATTTCAAGATCGGTGATTTCGTCGAAAAGGGCAAACCCCTGTTCAAGGTTTCCCCCAACCCCACACCCCTGGAATACGCCGAAGCGCGCCGCAACGTGGAAATGGCCATGGTAACCATGAACCAATTGAAGCGTGAACTGTCGCGCAACGACAAGCTGTTCAAGGATCGGCTGATTTCCCGCAATTCACTGGAGCAATTGGAGACCAGTTACCAGGAAGCCCGTATCCGGGCGGAGATCGCGCGGGAAAAATTCCAGCTGCTGGAAAAGGGGCTGGTGCGCATCGCGGGCCGCAAGGATATCAACTCCATCGTCAATTCACCGATTACCGGGGTGATCCTGTCCCAGAATGTCTATGTCGGTGATCCCGTGGTGCCCCTGACCAATTTTCAGCCCGGGACCGAGCTGTGCGTGATGGCCGATATGGCCAGCATCCTCTTCAAGGGTACGGTGGACGAGATCGATGTGGGCAAGCTCAAAATCGGCATGAAGGCCGACATTCAGATCGGCGCCCTGCCGGATACACAGATCATCGGCAAGCTGGAACGCATTTCCCCCAAGGCCCACAAGGACGGCAACTCCACCCTTTTCAACATCGAAATCTCCATCGTCAAGGTGGATGGCACCACCCTTAGGGCCGGGTATTCCGCTACGGCCAACATCAAGGTGCAGGAACGCAAGGATGTACTGGTCCTGCCGGAACGGCTGGTCACATTCGATAACGGCAAGCGCACCGTGGAGATCCAGGTGGGGGAAAAGATCGATAAGCGTGAAGTCAAAACCGGTCTGTCCGACAGCCTGAATGTTGAAATCACGGAGGGATTGGCCGAGGGAGACCAGGTGGTGGAGCGTCCACCCAGAGAGATCCAATGATCGCGACTTTTTTCCGCAACCTCTTCCGGGACCTGGTGCGCCAGCCCATGCGCACCATCCTGACCCTGTCCGGCGTCATGTGGGGCACCTTCGCCGTGGTCCTGCTGCTGGCCTTCGGCAACTCCGTGCAGAAGCAATCCATGAAGAACATGCGCGGCATGGGCGACCGGCTGGTGGTGGTATGGCCGGGACGGACCACCATGGCGCATGGCGGTTTCACCAAGGGCCGTCCCATTCGCCTGACCACCGAGCAGGTGTACGCGCTGACGGATCACGTCAAGGGCATTGATCAGATCGGGCCCGAATTCCGCCAGGGACGGCGCCTGCGCCACGGCCGCGAAGAATTCAACATCACCGTGCGCGGCGTGGGCACGGAGTATACCGACTTGCGCAACACCATTGCCGAAAAGGGCCGTTTCATCAACAAGATCGACCTGGACCGGCGGCGGCGTGCCTGTTTTATCGGCGACACCCTGGCCAAAGATCTATTCAAAGACGAGGAACCCGTGGGCGGACGCATCATGGTGGAAGGGGTTCCCTTCACCGTGGTGGGGGTGATGAAAAAGAAGATCCAGCCCAGCAACTACGGCGGCAACCGCGACACCCAGACCCTGTTTATGCCCTGGACCACCTTCACGGCCCTCTATGGCAACAAATACGTCAACAACTTCATCTACAGCACGGCTCCGGGAGTGGATTCCGCCGCCCTGGAGCGCAGTCTGCGCAGATATCTCAGCCGCAAGATGGGATTCAGCCCCAAGGACACCGACGCCCTGTTCATCTGGAACCAGGCGGAGATGCTCGAGCAGGTCAACGTGTTTTTCCTGGCATTCAATATTTTTCTGGGTATGATCGGTTCGTTCACGTTGCTGGTGGGCGGGGTCGGCGTGGCCTCCATCATGATGGTGGTGGTTGAGGAGCGCACCCGGGAAATCGGCGTCAAGCTGGCCGTGGGCGCCAAGCGGCGCCAGATCCTGTTCCAGTTCTTTTCCGAATCCCTGATGATCATCATCATGGGCGGAGTAATGGGATTTGCCGCCTCGGCCTTCCTGATCGGCGTACTGCCCGCGGAAAAGATTCGTGACTACGTGGGCGTTCCCCAGATCAATCCCCTGGTAGGGATCGCCACGGTGTTGATTCTGCTGGTTATCGGCACCATCGCCGGGATCGCCCCGGCACGCAAGGCGGCCTCCACCAATCCCATCGAGGCATTGAGAAGCTAATGAAAACGCACCTGTTGAAATTGTATATGAGCGAACTGCGCAAGCGGCGCAAGAAAACCGCCCTCATTACCTTCGCCATCGGCTGGGGCGCGCTTTCCCTGCTGCTGTTGATGTCTTTCGGCCGCGGAATTAGCGAAACCTTCTCCGCCAGTTTCAAGGGCCTGGGGGACAACATCCTGATCGTGTACGGCGGCCAGACATCGAAGATCCACCAGGGGCTGCCCAAGGGCAGGCGCATTCGCCTCTACCCGGAAGATGTCGACCTTTTGCGTTCACGCATTCCGGAGATCCGCGAGATCACCCCCGAATCGTTCAGCCGCTTCGAAATGCGCAACGGCGATCGCGCGGTGAACCGCAACGTCAACGGTGTGAACCCCTGTTTCGGCTTCATGCGCAACCAGATTCCCCAGGCGGGCGGGCGTTTCGTCAATGACCTGGACATCGACGGATCGCGGCGGGTGGTATTCCTGGGCTGGAAGGTGGCCGAAGAGCTCTTCGGCGATGAAAACCCGGTGGGTCGCCGCATCTCCCTGCAGCGGGTGCCCTTTACCGTGATCGGCGTGATGAAGCGCAAGCTGCAGAGTTCCGCTTACGAGGGTATGGACTCCGACCAGGTGTACATCCCCTTTACCACTTTCCTGAACCTTTATTCCCAGCGTTTCGTGGATCGTATCCACATCCAGCCGGAAAAACGCGAACAATCGAAGTGGCTGGAAGCCGAGATCCGGCGCGTCCTGGGCCGCAAGTACCGTTTTGACCCCAAGGATGAATACGCCAACCAGATCTGGAATACGGTGGAAGGTGCCGAGATGTCGGGCAAGGTGTTCAAGGGCATCGAGATGTTCCTGGCCATCATCGGCGGCCTCACCCTGCTGATCGGCGCCGTGGGCGTCACCAACCTCATGTACGCGGTGGTCAAGGAGCGCACACGGGAAATCGGCGTCAAGATGGCCCTGGGGGCCAAGCGGCGCCACATCGTGTACCAATTCCTGCTGGAAGCCATGATGATCTTCGTCAAGGGGACGATGTGGGGCGGCCTGGTGGCCTTCAACATCGTGGCCCTGGTACGCATGCTGCCCATCAGTTACGACGTGGAGGGAATCGCTGGGTACCTGTTGCGGCCGCGCTTTTCCGCCGACATCTTTTTGTTGTTTATCACCGTCATGGGCATCCTGGTTTTCATGAGCGGCATTTTTCCCGCCCTGCGGGCGTCCCGGCTGAATCCCGTGGACGCATTGAGGTATGAATAATGGCCAAAAGGAGTTTCCAGTGATACGATTGAACGATATCCGCAAAGTGTACCAGATGGGCAAGTTGCCCTTTGAGGCCCTCAAGGGCATTGACCTGAACATCGAATCCGGGGAATTCGTGGCCGTCATGGGACCTTCCGGGTCGGGGAAGTCCACCCTGATGAACATCATCGGCTGCCTGGATACCGCCAGTTCCGGCGAGTACCACCTGGACGACCGCAATGTGGCGGGGTTGACCTTTGACCAGTTGTCGGGCATCCGCAACCGCAAGATCGGCTTCGTATTCCAGAACTTCAACCTGCTGCCCTATGCCACCTCCTTCGAGAACGTCGAACTGCCGCTCCTGTTCAACGGGAAGAGCGCCAAGCAGAGAAAGGAACGGGTACGAAAACTGCTGGACATGGTGGGGCTCTGGGACTGGCATCGCCATCGCCCCACTGAGCTCTCCGGCGGCCAGCAACAACGGATCGCCATTGCCCGCGCCCTGGTCAACGAGCCGCCCATCCTGCTGGCTGATGAGCCCACGGGCAACCTGGATTCCAACAGCGGCCGCGAGATCATGGAGATCTTCAAGGGGTTGTGGGAGTCCGGCAAAACCGTGGTCATGGTGACCCATGACAACACCGTGGCGGGTTACGCCAAGCGGATCGTACGACTGCTGGACGGACGCGTGGAGAACGGGAACGGACGCGTCGCCGGTTCATGAGAATCCTGGACCTGACCCATTCGATCCAATCGGGCATGCCGGTATATCCGGGTACTCCCGCGGTGAAGGTCGAGCCCCTGGCGGTCATGGAGACGGAAGGCTTCCGGGAAAACTTTCTCTCGCTTACCTCCCACACGGGCACCCACGTGGATGCCCCGGCCCACATGCTGGCCCAAGGTAAAAAACTGGATGAATACGCCCCCGGCGAGTTTGTCGGTTCCGCCCGTTGCCTGAAGGTGGATGGCGACGGTGTGACCGCTGACTGGCTGGAAGAGCAACTTTTCGTCATGCCCGGCTGCGATTTCCTTTTGTTTTATACCGGATGGGATCGGTATTGGGGGGATGAGCAATACTATCGGGGCTACCCGGTGATCGATGCCGCTGCGGCGTCCCGGCTGGCCCGGCATGGCCTGAAAGGCATCGGCCTGGACACGCCCTCGCCGGATCCCTTGGATTCAAAAGACTATCCGGCCCACCACGCGCTCATGGGTGCGGGCCTGCTGATCCTGGAAAACCTGAAAGGACTGCATCGACTCCCCGAAAAAGAGTTCCGCCTCATCGCCCTGCCCCTGAACGTTCAAGAAAGCGACGGCGCCCCCGCCCGCGTGATCGCCCTTACTGGGGACGGATTATGAATTTATGAATTTTTTCAATCAATCTTCCTGATTAGACAAGGTTTCTGAATCTACGTTCTGACAAAACATATGGTATGGATGACTTCAGAAAAATTCATAAATTCATAATCCGTCCCCAATCATGACGACAGCAAGAGGAAGAAAGTAGACAAAAGTCGATTCTCTCCTTAACCTTTCGCCATTATCCCCCGGCAAGTTCCGCTTTCGACTGTTCCCGATCCCCCCGCTGCCAGAGGATGCCGGCAACGATCATGACCAGGCCGATAAAGGACGCCGGCAAAACATGTTCGCCCAGGACGAAGTGGATCAGCACCAGGGAGAGGAAGGGGGCGATGTAAACCAGGATGCCGATGCGCGCCGCCGAGCGGCTCAAGCGCATGGCCCGCAGCCACAGGAAGAAGGTGATGCCCATCTCGAACAAGCCCACGTAGATCGCCCCCGCCCAGCCGATGGTTTTGACGGGAAGGGGGGCGCCCCGGATCAGCCACCATATGGCCGTGAAAATGAATCCGGCCGCGAAGTTCAGAAACAACCTAATCACCGGGTCCAGGCGGTCCCGGGTGTTGGCGATCCAGTACAGGGCCCATAGAAAGGCGCTGGAAAGGACCAGGGCGACCCCCAGGGGGTGCCTGATTTCCAGGGCTCCCAGGCGGCCCTCTGTTGAGATCACCACCACTCCCGCCAGGGCCAGCAACAAGGCCCCCAGGCTGCGCAGGCTGAGGCGCTGGCCCAGCAAAGGCACGGCCAGCAGGGCCAGGACCACGCCCCAGGTCATGTTCAGGGGCTGGGCCTGCTGGGCGGGCAGGATGTCGTAGGCCCGGAACAGGATGAGGTAGTAGATGAAGGGGTTGAGCATGCCCAAAACCGCGGATACCGCCAGATCCCGGCGGGTGAGGCGTTGCAATTCTCTCAGGCGTCCCGAGGCGGCCAGGATGACCAGCAGGCTCAGGGCGGCGGTGAAAGAGGCTCCCAGCAGCAGTTGCAGGGGCGTGAGCACTCGCAGGCTCAACTTGAAAGCCGTGGCCACGGTCGCCCAGAACAGCACCGCCGCCAGTGCGTATAAGGTGGCGCGGCGTTCCCGGCTGTCAGGAGTCTTCATGGGTACAGCCGGCGCGCGGTCCCGGTGACGGCCTCCCAGGCCGTCATGACATGGCGGCGTTCCTGCCGGGTCTGGCCCACCACCAGGCGCAGGGTCAGCTTCCCCTTCAACCGCGTGTGGGTCAGGAAGAGTTTTCCCGAGGCGTTCAACTGGCCCATGAGATCCTGATTCAGTTTATCCAACTCTCCGGGATCGTCCACGCCTTCGGGGTGATAGCGGAAGCAAACCGTGGCCAGGGGGACCGGGGCCATGAGTTCGAAGTCCGGCGTTTGGAGGACGAGGTCGGCGACTTCACCGGCCCAGCGGATATGACGGGCAACGGTATCCCGCAGACCCTGGACGCCGAACTCACGGATGACGAACCACAGTTTCAGCGCCCGGAAACGGCGGCCCAACTGGATGCCCCAATCCCGGTAGTTCTTGACGCTGCCGTCCACCCGGGTCTTCAGGTACTCCGGCAGCAGGGTGAAGGTATGCACCAGCGCGTCGGCATCGCGTACGAAGTAAGCGGAGCAGTCGAAGTTGGTGAACATCCACTTGTGGGGATTGAACACGAAGCTGTCCACTGCCTCGATACCCTTGAGCATCCAGCGCATGGCCGGCAGCAGCAGGGACGTGCCGGCATAGGCCGCATCCACGTGGAGCCACAATCCGTAGCGACGGCACACCGCCGCCACGGTGTCCAGCGGATCGATGGCCGTGGAACCCGTGGTGCCCAGGGCGGCCACCACGGCCAGGGGATGATAACCTTCCTCCAAGTCGCGCCGAACCGCCGCGTCCAGGGCCAGGGGATCCATGGCGTAATTCTCGTCCACGGCGATTCGCCGCAGCCGGTGGCTGCCGAAACCGGCGATGCGCACATCCTTCTCTACCGACGAATGGGCTTCCCGTGAACAGTACACGGTGAAGCGCTCGCCGCTGAAACCATGGTGGTTGATGGCGCGTCCCGAGGCCTTCTCCCGGGCGGTGAGCAGGGAACACAGGGTGGCTGAGGAAGCGGAATCCTGAATGACGCCGGTAAAATCTCCGGGCAGGCCGATCATGTTCCGCAGCCATTCCATGACCCGCTCCTCCAGTTCCGTGGCCGCCGGCGAGGTGATCCAGCTCATGCACTGGGCGCCCAGGGTGGCGGTGAGCATCTCGGCCAGGATGGAAGGGAAACTGTTGTTGGCGTTGAAGTAGGCGAAGTATTTGGGGCTCTGCCAATGGGTCATGCCCGGCAGGATCACCGATTTGAAATCCTCCATGATTAGATCAAAGGGTTCGCCTTCTTCTGGGGGATCGCTGGGCAGGCCGGCGATGATTTCACCAGGGGTTACCCTGGGCAGTACGGGCATGTCTTCGACTTTTTCAAAGTAATCGGCCATCCAGTCAACCAGTTCATGGGCGTGCCTGCGGAATGACTCAAGGTCCATGTTCACCTCCGTAACCCGGGATCACTATGGGCAACCCCATGCTATTCTGAATAGCCGATACGGTCAAGGGGATTGACGACGGAGGAAGCGATATTGGTCAGGTGTGAGGCGATCCGTTTCAGAAAACGCAGGTAGAGGGTAAGGGCGATGGCCTCACCGGGGTTCAAGCCCCCCACCCGGTTGCGCAGAAGCTTTGACAGCATCGTCTCCACCTTGCGGGTAATGGGGAGATGGGATTTCATGGTTTTCCGCGCCTTGTCGATGTCCTGTTTCTTCATGGCTTCCACGGTGGAGGTGAAATGGTCGATCACCAGTTTCTCCAATTGCTGGACATTCTTGTCGATGTCGCCGCCCTTGAGCTTTTTCGGGTGCGAACAAGCCAGTTCAATGATGTTTTTAAAATAGTCGCCGATCCTTTCAACGTCGTTGAGGATGCACATGAGTACCAGGCCGGAGCTCAACTCTTCCGGGCCGGACACGGCCAGGTGGGTGAAAATCTTGCGGCGGCTTTCCATCTGGAAGCGGTTGATATTCTTGTCTTCGGCCTTGATGTCGATTTCGGTCTCACTTCGGTTGCTGTAGCGCAGGGTCTTGGTGACCTGCTGGAACATGGTCAGTTCTTTTTCCAGTAGGGATGTGGCCTCAATGAATATCTTGTCGATTTCACTCTGTTTCTTGAAAATATGCAGCAGTTCTTTCATGGATTACCTCCCGAAAAACAGGACTGCCAAGGGCAGCACGAAGAATTGCCCCAGCACGTAGGCCAGGGGGATAAGGCGGTTTTTCAAAGCATAATGGGCTAGTGTGCGGGCCAGGAATATGGGTACGCCGCGTATTGGGGTGATGATGGCGATGCCGGTGACGTTAAACAAAAGGTGGGCAACGGCGATCTGGAGGCCGATGGGATTGCCCAACGAGAGCGCCGCCAACATGGTCGTGACCGTTGTGCCGATGTTGGCCCCCAGGGTGAAGGGGAAGATCTGCTCCAATGTCAACACACGAGCGGCGGCGAAGGGCACGGCCAGTGAAGTCGTAACGGAACTGCTTTGGATCACCGCGGTGATCAAGGCTCCGGAACACATGGCCCGGGAATAGCTTTTAAAGAAGTAGACGCCGAAAATGCGTTGGATCCGGTGCAGCATCAATTGCTTGATGGACAGCACCATGCGACGCAGGGCCAGGAATAGGATCGCCGTGGCCGTGATCCCGATCAACATGGGGCTGCTATCGCAAATATTCCGCACCAGGGTTACAGCGGGACGGGTGATCCAATCCAGGGGCTTGAACAGGGTGATGCCCCCCATGTTGCTGAATGCACCGGCCGCGAAGGCGGAAACCCGCCGCAGGTAGCCGAAATGGTATTCCAGGGGAAACAGGATGATCACGGACATGACATTGAAAAAATTCTGCACGATGGCTGCGGCAAAGGCATGAATGAATTCGTTTTTACGGGTGATGTGGGAGAGTGAGACCAGTACATTTGTAATGCATGTTCCGACGTTGGCGCCCATGACGATGTAAATGGCCAGGTTCAGGGGCAGGGCGCCGGAAACGGCCAAGGCCACAGTCAACGAAGTAGTGGATGAGGAAGATTGAACCAGCGAGGTGGTGAGTACGCCGATGAGCAAGCCCATAAGGGGGGTGTCGACACGGGAGATCAATGCTTGGATATGGCCTTGGGATGCCAACGTAAAGGATACGGCGATCAGCTTGATGGCGATCAGGAACGCATACAGGCTGACCAGGAGCCTGGCCGCGGCGGTGATTTCCGAGAGATACTTTTTCATGGGCGCATCTTAAGTGAATCTTAACCGGATCTTAACACTTCTCATGCATTATGCCAATCGTTTGACTCGATGCGAAGAGTGGGGTAAATTTGAATTTTCCCGGAGAAGCGAGAGGGCAAAGTGGAATTTTATTTTCTTGCTGTCATCATCCTGTTGGCGCTTGCCGTATCCGACCTGATCGTGGGCGTCAGCAACGACGCCGTTAACTTTCTCAATTCATCTTTCGGCTCCCGGGTGGCGCCGCGAACGGTGATCATGATCGTGGCCAGCCTGGGGATGCTGGCGGGCGTGACGTTTTCATCCGGCATGATGGAAGTGGCGCGCAAGGGCATTTTCCATCCCCAGTTTTTCACCATGCCGGAGTTGATGGTCGTGTTTCTGGCCGTCATGCTGACCGACATCATCCTCCTTGACCTCTTCAACACCTTCGGATTGCCGACCTCCACCACGGTTTCGATTGTGTTCGAACTCCTGGGCGCCGCCGTAGCCGTGTCCATCATCAAGGTGATGCGTGCCGGTGACGGCTTTTCCGCTATGGTGAATTACATCAACACCAGCAAAGCCCTGGCCATCATCTCGGGGATCCTGCTGTCCGTGGTGGTGGCTTTCACTGTTGGGGCGCTGGTGCAATTTGTTAGCCGCTTGCTGTTTACCTTTGATTTTATTCCGCGCCTTAAACGCTATGGTGCCTTGTGGGGTGGCCTGGCCCTGGCGGCCATTGTTTACTTCATCCTGATCAAAGGCGCCAAGGGCGCTTCCTTTATCACCGCCGAAACCCTTGGATGGATAAAGAGCCACACGTTGACAATCCTGGGCCTGGCCTTCGTGTGCTGTGCACTGATGCTTCAGGCGCTCATGACCCTGTTTCGCACCAATGCCCTAAAGGTCATCGTTTTGGTGGGTACTTTCGCCCTGGCCATGGCCTTTGCCGCCAACGACCTGGTCAACTTCATCGGGGTGCCCCTGGCGGGTTTAAGTGCTTACGGCGCCGCTGAGGCGGCAGTGGATCCGCTCTCTCAGCTCATGACCGCCCTGCAACATCCCGTACGCTCACATACCGGCCTGCTGTTGCTGGCGGGAATCGTGATGGTGGCAACCCTCTGGGTGTCCCGCAAGGCGCGGACAGTGACGCGCACGGAAATCAGCCTGGGCCGGCAGGAAGAGGGCATTGAGCGTTTCGAGGCCTCCCCCCTGAGTCGAGCCATCGTCCGCATGTCCACATCCATGGGGGCGGGCCTATCACGCCTGATTCCAGTCCGGATCCGCAAATCCATGGACAAGCGGTTTGATTGTTCCCGTGCCCGGACGACCCCCGTGGAGGAGGTGCATGAGCGACCCAGTTTCGACCTGGTGCGGGCGGCGGTCAACCTGATGGTTGCATCGGTGTTGATTTCCCTCGGCACTTCGCTCAAGCTCCCTTTGTCCACCACCTATGTCACCTTCATGGTGGCCATGGGATCGTCTTTCGCCGATCGGGCCTGGGGACGGGACAGTGCCGTGTACCGAGTTACCGGCGTGCTCACCGTTATCGGTGGCTGGTTCTTTACCGCCTTCATGGCTTTTACGGTTTCCCTGCTCATGGCTTTCGCGATTTTCTACTGGAAAGCCCCGGCGGTCCTGGCCCTGCTGGCATTGGTGGCTTTGCTTGTTCTGCGCAATTTCCGCCTGCATCGGCACCGGGAATCAGCGGAAGAGGAATTGGACGTGTTCAATCTACGCAAAGTCAAGGATGTACGTTACGCGGTGGACGTCTCATTTGAACATACCTCCATCTTCTTGGAGCGGATCGCCCATACCCTGGAGGAAGCATTTGTTGCGGTATCCCGCAGCGACCGCATGCGCCTTAAATTGTTGCGCAAGGAAACCAAAAAACTGGAGTTGTGGGCCAATATCATCGTGGCCAATATATTCAAGACCCTGCGCTTGATGGCGCAATCGGAGGTCGAGACCTCTCAACACTATTCCCGGGTCATCTCCGCTCTGCAGGAAAACGCCGAATCGGTGCGTGACATCGTGTTGCGGGCTCACAACCATGTCCAGAACAACCACAAACCTCTTTTGCGTGAACAATTGAATGAGCTGGAGCAGGTCAAGGATCTGCTGTGCCGCATGCTGAACGAAACCGCCGCCGCCCTGGATAAGCGCAGCCCCCTGCCCACCGAGCCCATCGAGGAGACAAGGAAACACATCCGCAAGTTGGTGACCAAGTTGAACCGCTCCCAGATCGAACGCGTGCGCAACGAAAGCAGCAAAACCCGACTGAGCATCCTCTACTACGGTTTTTTGCGTGATTCGATGCAAATCGCTGAACATACCCTTCACTTGCTGGAAATCTTCAGTTTATTCGTGCAGAAGCGGAGCGCCGATTCAACCGATCCTTCTTGATCACCGCCTCGTGATGGCCTACAATGCGGGAGTGACCACGACCCAGAGCTATCTGACGGTTGAACGGGAGTGGGGCCCTGAAGAGATCCTGGACAAAGGATCCCGGTTTGTCGCCTTCCTCAACTCCGCCCCGGACCGGGAAGCAGCTGAGGCGTATATCGCCGGGCTGCGGGCGCGTTATCCAGACGCGACCCATGTCTGCTATGCCTGGCGCCTGGGTAAGGGCGATGAGTCCGAGCACCGCTACAATGACGACGGCGAACCCGGCGGCACCGCGGGCCTGCCCATCTACAATGAGATCCGGCGCCGGGATTACCTGGGCGTGGTGGTGGCGGTGGTGCGCTATTTCGGCGGCGTCAAACTGGGTACCGGTGGGCTGGCCCGGGCTTACGGCCGCGCCGCCCGGCGGGTGCTGGACGCATCAGAGCCGAAAAAGATAGTGCTGACCGATCCGGCGACAATCTCTTTCCCCTTTGAATCCACCGGTGAAGTCATGCAGGTGGTGCGCCGCATGGAGTTGGAAATCATCGGCCAGGAACATACCCCCGAAGGCACCCGCCTGACCGTCAAGGTGCCCCGGGGGCAAATGGATGCGTTGCGGGTGACATTGTTGGAAGCCGGCGCCGGCAAGGTCACCTTGATCCCCGGCAAACCGGGATCTTGAAAGGAGGTCTGCATGCCGATTATCCAGGTTCACCTGTTGGAAGGAAGATCAAAGAACCTCAAGAAGGAATTGATCCGCGGCTTGACGGATACCACCTGCGCGACCCTGGGGGTGGCCCCGGAGTCGGTGCGGGTGATTCTGCAGGAGATGGACCCGGGGCATTTCGGCATTGCCGGAAAGCCGTTTTCCGAACGCGGGAACCCCGGTCCGGCTCAGGATTGAGGCTTTGCGGCCCGGTCCGCGGCGATGCGCTCCGCAGCGGATTTAAACAACCCGGGCATGTCCAGCTCGTAGGGGCAGCGACTGACGCACACACCGCAGGCCGTGCAATCTGCATATGACTTTTCCATGCCCGCCAGCCGTTCCAAAGCCCAATCCTTCAGGTCATAGCGGAAGTAGTAGCCCTCGATGAGGTGAAGAAAAGGAATGTTTATGCCCTCGGGGCAGGGCATGCAGTACTCGCAACGGCGGCAGAAGCAATCGCCCAGCCGCTTTTTTTCATTCTCCAGCAATCGCTGTTCTTGGGCAGAGAGGGGCAGGGATTTATCCAACACCGCCCGGTTCGCTTCCACCTGCTGCGGGGAATCCATGCCCGGAATGGCGACATCCACCCCGGCAGTCAGAATGAAACGCAGGTTGAGCGCCACCTCGCGCAGCGCGCCCCCGGCCACGGGCTTCATGGCGATGACGCCCAGGCCCTTGGCACGGGCCTTGGGGATCAGCGTTTCCAGGGAAGATTGTTCCACGATGTTCACCGGCACCTGGAGAGTGGCGAAGTCATATGCGTCCAGGGCTTTTTCCACGATCCAGGGTTTGTGACCCGTAATGCCCACGTGACGGACCAGCCCCTGGTCGCGGGCCCGGTCCAGGGCTTCCAAAGCCCCCCCGGGGCCCAGGATTTTTTCCAGGTCCGCTTCGGTGGAGATGTTGTGGCATTGGTAGATATCCACCCGGTCGGTGCGCAGTTCTTTCAGGCTGGTCTCCAGGTCGCGGCGAGCGCCCGCCGCGTCACGGGAATAGGTCTTGGAGGCGATGACCACCTTGTCGCGGTGGTCAGCCAGCCCGCGCCCCAGTTTGCTTTCGCTGTCGGTGTAGACCCGGGAAGTGTCGAAAAAGTCGATGCCTTGTTCCAGGGCGGCGCGCAAAACCCGGTCCGACTGCGCGGGATCTAGCCGCTGGATGGGGATGCCCCCGAAGCCCATGCGGCAGACCGTCAGCCCCGTCTTGCCCAGAGCAACTTGTGTATCCATGTTGCGCGTGTTGATCATATCCAGTTCCTGTTGCTTTTTTCCGAATTCGGGACACGGCACCCTTTCGAGGACGAGTGCGCCTGGTCCCGACACCCGGTGGTGCCACGATATCACGAGCCCGCCCGACGGGTCAACCAGACCAATGGGGACGGATTATGAATTTATGAATTTTTTCCTCCAACTCCCCATTTTTCCAGGTCCACTGAATCTACGGCATGAAAAAGCATGAAATGGATGACTCTAAAAAATTCATAAATTCATAATCCGTCCCCAATTGCAGAGCTATTGGAATTCCGGGAGGCAGCGCAGGGAGGTGAGGGTGAACTCGCCGTCGTATTCCAGTTTGCGCGCCAGGACACGCAGTACTGCCGTCGCGGTTTCTCTCGAGAGTTGCATCGGGGCGTCCGGGGGATGGCCGCGGACCCAGGCAAGGAATTGCAGGGCTTCACGGTCAAGGCGCCGTTCCTCGATGCCGCGGCATTTCCGGCACACAATGCCGCGGAAGTTCTCGCGCACCCAGGCCTCCGTCAAGCCGGAGCGACGGCAACCGGCACATTGGTCGACTGCGAACATGGTACCCTGGATGCGCAACAACCAGGCCAGGAAGTAAGCGGTCAGTCCGCGGGGATCCGGCGTGGTTTCCGCGGCTTCCAGCACAGCGCCCACCATGCGGTAGATCCGCTCTTCCGGTTGGGCCAGGGGCAGGTGCCTTACCAGGGCTTCGCTCATGAGGGAAAAGTAGAAGATCCAGCGGGAGCCGGATACCAGTTCAAAGCGGCTGCTGACCGGATCGGCGCGGGAAAGCGTGATATCGCTGCGGTCTTCCTTGAAGTAATACAGAAAATCCGCCTCGGTGAACATCTCCAAAGCGGCGCCGAAGCGGTTCTTCATGCGGCATGCCCCGGGGGCCAGGGCACGCATGCGCCCGTGTTCGCGGCTCAGTAGGTGAACCCGCTTGTCCTGTTCACCGCTGCGCCATTGTCCCAGCACGAAAGCGCGGGTGCGGGCCTGGGGCATGGGTCAGAAGAGGATGAGGGCGGCCAGTCCGAGAAAACAGAAATAGCCGAACACGTCGGTGAGCATGGTCACCATCATGCCCGACGCCAGCGCGGGATCCAGGCGCAGGGTGCGCAGGGTCAAAGGAATCAACGTGCCCAGCAGGGTGGCGATGATGAGGTTGAAGAGGATGGCGCCGCCGAAAATAGCCCCGAATATCCATTGGTGAAACAACAAAACCGCGGCCCCGGAGGCCAGGGTGCCGAGGATGATACCGCTGCCGAGGCTGACCAGGAGTTCCTTGAAAAGGATTTTGCGCGAACGCTTCCAGTCCAGGTTGCCCAGCACGATCTCCCGCACCATGATGGCCACGGTTTGGTTGCCCACCACGCCGCCCAGGGCGGCCACCATGGGCATGAGCACGGCCAGGATGACGAACTGGCGGATGGTGCCCTGGAATAGTGAAACCACCAACGCCGACAGGGAGGTGGTCAACAGGCTGGTGAGCAACCAGGGGATGCGCTTGGCCAGGGATTTTCCGGCACTCAGATCGATGCTGTAGTCCTGGGTCACGCCGGCCAGTTTGTAGATATCCTCCGTGGCCTCTTCCTGGATGATGTCGATGATGTCGTCCACCGTCACCACCCCAAGCAGGCAATTGCGCTCGTCCACGACGGGTACGGCCAGCAGGTTGTAGTTGGCCACCACGGCGGCGACCTCTTCCTGGTCCGTGTAGGCGTCCACCTTGTAGACATCGGTGATCATGATCTCGCCCAATTGGGTCTTGGGATTGACCAGGATGATCTGCTTCAAGGATACGACGCCCTTGAGGTGCTGCTCTTCATCGATGACGTAGAGGTAGAACGGGACTTCCACTTCGTCCTGGGCCAGCTGAATGGCGGTTATGGCGTCCCCGGCGGTGGTGGTCTCCTCCAGGGCCAGGAAGTCGGCGGACATGACGCGGCCGGCGGATTCCTCCGGGTAGGCCAGCTGTTCCTGGACGTCCACGGCATCTTCCTTTTTCATGCTCTTGAGCAGGGCGTCCTGGATCTCTTCTTCAAACAGGGAAATCAGGGAGGCGGCGTCGTCCGAGGACATCTCCTCCAGGATGGGGATGATCTTGGGGGTTTCCAGTTCGGAGAGCAGTTCAACGGCGATCTCCGGGCGGATTTCACTGACAATGGCGGCCAGGCGTTGGGTCTCCATTTTGCGATCGATAAACAAGGAGAGAATGACCCGGCGCTCCTGGGCGCTAAGGTGTTCGATGAGGGAGGCCACATCCGCTTCGTGCAGCTTGATGAGGGCGTTCCACAGGTGGCCCAGCGTCCTGAGGCGGATGAACTGCTTGGTGAAGCGCAGGAGTTTTTCCAATGCCAGTTGTTTCATGGGAATTCATTATACGCCGCTGGACGGGAGGGCGCAAATGAAAGAAGTTGAAAAGTTAAAGAGTTGAAAAGTTGCCGAGGTAAGAAGTTCATAAAGTTGGCGAGGAAGGAGAGTTGCAAAGTTAGAGTAAAGAAACGGTTGGGGAGCGCCTGGTTTAATTTATTTGTCTGCCCTCTCTTTTCCTCTCCAACTCTCCGCTCTCTCCAATGCTAGTACTTTATCACTTCGTCCAGGGGAGAGAAGGACACGATGTTGCGCAGGCTGACGTACACGGTGCCCCGGTTGGGTTGCACGCCGGTGGCACGACTGTCCATGATGTAACGCTCCACCGTGGTGGGCGAGTCGGCCCGATGGTGGACATCCGCGTCGCTCAGGCGAACCGCCTCCATACCGATTTCCTCTACCCGGCCGATGTACACCCAGGAAGAGTCCGTATCCAGCACCACCACTTTGCCCTTGTGGGCTTCCAGGCTAACTTTCATGGAACTCAGGATGCGGACTTGCCCTTGCCCCCGAAGTCCATGGCGTTCTTCAGGATGGCCGTCACGCTGGCCAGGTCGGCCACGTTGGTGGGCACGATCATGGAATTGCTGGTTCCGGCCATTTTGCCGAAGGCTGCAATCCATTCCTGGGCCACCCGCAGGCTGACGGCATCGTACCCGCCGGGCTCCCGGATGGCCAGCCCGATCTCCCGCAAGCCCTGGGCCGTGGCGTGGGCCACTTCGAGAATGGCCGCGGCTTCACCCTTGGCCTCGTTTTCCTTGCGGATGCGATCGCCTTCGGATTTTTTGACCAGCTCCTGCTTTTCACCATCGGCACGGTTGATGCGGGCCTGGCGGTCGCCTTCGGACAGGGCGATCTTTTCACGTTTTTCCCGCTCCGCCCGCATCTGTTTTTCCATGGCATCACGGATGGTCTGGGGCGGATCGATGTTTTTGATTTCGTAGCGGGTCACCTTGATGCCCCAGGGGTCGGAAGCCTCGTCTACCGCGGCCACGATGGACATGTTGATGTTTTCCCGGGATTCAAAAGAGGAATCCAGGTCGATCTTGCCGATTTCCGAGCGCATTGTGGTTTGGGCAAGCTGGGTAATGGCGAAACGGTAATCGGTGATGCCGTAGCTGGCCTTGACCGGATCCAGCACCCGCATGTACAGAACGCCGTCGATCTCTACGGCGATGTTGTCCTTGGTGATGCAGTTCTGCGGCGGGACGTCGATGGCCCTTTCCTTGAGGGAATGCTTGTAGGCCACCCGGTCGAGGAAAGGAACCAGGATGTGGAAACCGGCACTCAGGGTACGTGAGTACTTACCCAGGCGTTCAACTACGTACACCCACTGGTTGGGAACGATGCGGGCGGTACGAAAAATGGTGATTACGGCGAATACCGCGACGAAAATCAATAGAAAAGTCAATCCATCCATGCTCATTTCTCCCTGCGGGCGGGTTCAACCCGCAATGTCAGGTTTTCCTGTCCGGTGATCCGGGCCATGCCGCCGGCAGGTATGGATTCATCCGCTATGGCGTCCCACAAAGTTCCCTGGTAGCGGACCTTGCCGCCGGGCTCCCCGGGAATGATTGCGCTCACCACCGGAATCACCTTGCCCTTCTCCAGGTTGAAGTCCTGGGGCTCCCCGTCGGATTGCAGTTTGCCCAGAAACACGTTCTTGAGGGTGCGCCGCAACAGGATCAACAAGAGCAGTGAAGCCGACAGGAATACCAGCAATTGGCCCTGAATGCTCTTGGTCAGGCCCAGCCATGTGGTCAGGGCCGTGACCAGTGCTCCGCCGCCGAAAAAAGCGACTACCAGGCCGGGAATCAGGAATTCAGCGAATAGTAAAACAACACAGGCGATGGTCCAAATGATTTCAGCGGATACGTGCATGGCCCCTCCTTGCCGGAAAATTTATACCACATGGGAATGGAAAGGTGAAATCAGATAAACTGATGGTGCCAGTAACCGCTCGGGATGAGAAACTGCCGCCGAGAGGTGATTGCGGAACAAAGCCTTGGGAAGGAGGTTGGCAGCCCGTAGGGGAATCGAACCCCTCTTGCAGGGTTGAAAACCCTGTGTCCTAACCGATAGACGAACGGGCCACCCGAAATGAGCCGTGCTGGGCTCGAACCAGCGACAGTCGCCTTAAAAGGGCGATGCTCTGCCAACTGAGCTAACGGCCCAAAGGTATCAAGAGAATAGCACGATTCCCCGGGATTGTCAACCGAGTCGGGGATCTTGATCGCCGGGTCACCGGCTTGATTGTTAAAAATTAATTGTGCTATAGTTGGTGGCAGTTTGCCGGGATCTTCCCCGGTCTGTGGAGGTAAGGAATGGACACCCTGCACAAAGATTTCGTGCGCACGGCCAAGCGCTTGGGAAAAAAAGTGGCCATCGTGGACCGCACCCTTGATCGCCGCATTTCATATTCCAAGGCGTTGATCGCCGCCCTGATCCTGATGCGCAAGATCCATCGGTATCGAGACGGATTTATCGGACTGATGATTCCGAATTCAGCGGGATCTTTCCTGTCCACGCTTGGGGTGGTCCTGGCGGGCAAGGTGCCCGTAATGATCAACTACTCCACCGGTGCGGCGGAGAACGCCGAGTACGCCCAAAACAAATGCGGGTTTCGCACCATCATCACTTCCCGCGCTTTGCTGGAGAAGATCGGCTGCCGCCTTGTCAAGGGCATGGTGTTTATCGAAGATATCATGGCCAGCGTGTCCGTCGCCGACAAGTTGCGGGCCGCATCTCATGCGGCATTGCCGTTGCCCTTGTTGCTGCGCTCCATTCACAGTGGGGAACCGGATGACAACGCGGTTATTCTGTTTACCAGCGGCAGTGAGAAGGATCCCAAGGCGGTCCAATTGACGCACCGGAACTTCCAGTCCAACATCAAAGGTTGCCTGGACCACCTGGAACTGACCGAAGAAGACATCTTTCTCGGTATCCTGCCGCTGTTTCATGTCTTTGGCCACAACACCAATTTCTGGTTACCCCTGGTGACGGGTTGTACGGCCGTTACGTATGCCAACCCCCTGGATTACGAAGAGGTCTGCCGGGTCGTCCGCGAAGAGAAGATCACCGTTATGCTGGGAACCCCGATTTTCTTTAGTGGATATTTGCGCAAGTCGCAGCCCAAGGATTTCTCGACGGTGCGATTGGCCGTAGCCGGGGCGGACAAGACACCGGAACATCTGTTCACGGGGTTCCTGGAAAAACACAATATCCGCATCCTGGAGGGATACGGGTGCACGGAAACGAGCCCGGTGATTTCCGTCAACACACCGGCCAACATCAAACCCGGCAGTATCGGCAAACCCTTGTCCAACCTGGAAGTGCGGATCCGCGACATCAACACCGGTGACGATCTGCCGCCCGGCAAGGAGGGCAAGATCGTGGTGCGGGGCGACCTGGTCATGAAGGGCTATTTCGACGATATCGAGGAGACGGCATTGCGGATCCGGGGCGGATGGTACGATACCGGGGACATGGGCATGCTGGACGAAGAAGGCTTCCTGTGGCATCGCGGCCGTCTGAAGCGGTTCGTCAAGATCGGGGGAGAAATGGTTTCCCTGGTGCGCACGGAGAACATCCTCAACAACCACCTTCCCCAGGAAGTGGATTGCTGCGTGGTGGAAATCCCGGATTCGGTGAAAGGGGCCCGTATCGTGGCCGCGGTCACGGCGCCGGTGAACGAAAAGAAAATCCTCAAGGCCATGGCCCAGGAATTGCCCAACCTTGCCTTGCCGCGTCAATTCGAAGTGATGGAAGAACTGCCCAAGATGGGCAGCGGCAAGGTGGACTTCCGCAGCGTGCAGGCGATTATGCGCCGCAAGTTGGATCGCCAGCGCAATCAGAAGGACTGATCCTTGGGTTATAAACCCATGTGAGTGCGGATCCGGGCCGCCCCCTGGCGGACCGTTTCCGTGTCGGTGGCGATGTTCAGGCGGATGTGATCGCGGTACCGGGGCGAGAAGTTTTCTCCGGGCACCACCCCGACACCGGCCTGAAGCAGGGACTCAGCCAGGTCGTAGCCATCGGAATGCGAATCCGGGCACCGGGCCCATACGAAATACCCGCCCTGGGCCGGGGCCACGCCAAAACCCGCCGATGTCAATTCCGCGCTCATCAAGGCGTGGTTCTGCGCGCAGATGCGGCTGCATTCTGCGGTGTATTCACGGCCGCAGTCGTTTTCTTCCAGGTAACGCGCCAGCGCTTCCTGGGCAAGCGACGGTGCCGAGAGTCCGGTGTAATCGTGAACGGCGCGGATGGCCGCCATGGTTTCCATGGGGGCGAGCATGTGGCCGACGCGCCAGCCCGTAATGGAGAGGCGTTTCGAGAACGAGTCCACTTGGATCAGCCGGGAGTAACCAGTGTCCAGGGGTTCGGCGGGAATCCGGCCGTAGTGGATCCCTGAATATACGGCGTCAAAGACCAGCCAGCCGGCGACGCTTTCCAGGATGTCCAGCAGGATGGCCAACTCGTCACGGCTCCAGACGCGTCCCAGGGGATTGCCGGGGGATGCCAGCAGAATGACGCGGATGCCTTCCCGATGCACAGTTGCTTTGAGTTCATTGAAATCCACGCCTCCGTCCACACTGGTCCTGAATGCATGAAAGGGCAAGCCGAGGATCCGGGGCAGTTGCGGGTAGCTTTCGTATGCCGGATCAAAGGCCAGCACGCCGGGCCGGCCGTCCAGACTGCGTGACAGGTGGAAAAGTGCCAGGAAAAGGCCCTCGGTGGCCCCCTGGACGATCAGCAGGTGGTCTTCCCCCATGGGGATCCCCCTGTCCTGCAGCCAGCCGCTCAACAGTGAAAGGAGCCTGAAATGTCCGTTTCCCGGTGCATACTGGTGCAAGGCGGGATCCGCCGCGGAGTCGTTGAGATGGCGTATCAACTCCCCGGGCGGAGCAAACCCGGGCTTGCCCTGGGCCAGGTTGATTCCACCGATTCGCGTGATGCGGCGGCTGAAATGGCTGATCAGGGAACCCCGGGGGCGTTCGGGGGTCATTGCATGTCTAGTTGGGTTTTCAGCTCGCGGGCCTGGCTGGAGAAAGCGGAAAGCGGGAATTCTTCCAGCAGCCGTTCAACCGATTGCCGGGCCATGTCCAGTTGCCTGGCCTTGAACTGGGTGCGGGCCATGAGGAGCAGGACGTAATCCTTGGCCAGTTCGGTATCCGAATCGGCCATCAACTGGTTGAACAGGTCCAGGGCTTGGCGTTCTTGTCCTGAGGCGCTGAGGATTTGGGCCTCCAGGAGGGTTTTCTGGTCGTTGATGATCTCCAAGTGACTGGAGGAGATGTTCTCCATCAATTCCCGAGCTTGCTTGATGTTTCCCTGCTCCATGTGCAGGCCGGCCAGAAACAATTGGGCCGCCGCTGAAAGCCCGCGACCGGCTTTCAACTCTGAAAGCCGGGCGATTTTCTCCTCCGCCGTCAGGCTGGAGTCGTTGCGGATCTGCAGGGCTTCGGAGTAACGCCGGTTTTCCCGGGAATAAGAATGCGAGCGAACCAGGGTGACTGCGGCGATAACCACCAAGAGGGAGGCCACCACCACCGAGGCGGTGATCAGGGTCCGTCGGTTGCGGCTGACCCAATGCAGGGCAGTTGAGATGAAGTGTTGAAAAGGATCTTCTTTCAGGTGGGCGCGTTCTTTGCGTTTCATCTTCGTTCCTCTTGGGCCCGGAAGGCAAATCAATCGGGCACAATATGCGCTTGATACTAGCATTTTGGCCATTTACTGTCAAGGCGTGCCCGTGGGTAAGCGGGGTACCCTACGGTATTTACTCGGAAGTAGCCGGCGGGGCGGCGATCAACGCCTTCAGTACGCGGGCGCCGTTCACTTCGGCTTTGCCGCCGCGTTCCAGGCGAAAGGCAAAGGCATAACTGGGCCTGGTTGCGGGCATGAAGGCGATCATCACGGCATCCAATCCTTTTTTCGGATCTCCCGCCGTACCGGTCTTGGCCGCGGTGACCGGGCCCGTGGAAAGGAGCGCACGGTGAGCGGTCCCCCGGGGGTCACGGATCACCCGTGTCATGGCTTCCCGAAGTTGCTGGAAAGTGCGGCCGCCGGGGATGCGTGTTGCCAGGGTGGGAGTATGGTGATAGATCCCCAGCCTGAGGACGTTCTTCTCCGTGGCGATGAGGTAAGGCGATGGCATGGAACCGGATTGTGAAATGGCGGCGGCAATCAGGGCTCCGTGGAGGGTGGTGATGCGCACTTCCTCCAGGCCGACCGCAAGGTCGGCCAGGCGCCGCGGCGGCAGCGGCGGCGGGTTGAAATCACCCAATTGGAAAAGGAGAAAGCGGTCGTTCAAGGGCTCTGAGTTGAACAGGAAGGCCTGAAACATTTTGGACAGCCCGTCGCCGCCCACGGCCAGGCCCATGCGCGCGTAAGCGATATTGCAGGAGACCACCAGCGCGGTTTGCGGAGAATCAATCCGGCCGTGTCGGGTCCAGTCGTAAAAAACGCGACCGCCCAACTGGATGTTGCCGCGACATTGAAGGGGAAACAACCGGGGGTCCGGAGTTTGGCTGTAAGCCAGGTAGGTCAGGGTTTTAATGATCGACCCGGCTTCGTAACGGCGTTTCCAAGCGGCGTTGTCCGCCGCTTTCTCAAGGGGTTTTGAATAAGCCGCCAGGATGGCGCCTGCGGCGGGATCCAGGATAACGCAGGAGCCATGGTATTTAGAGAAAACCTCATGGACGTTTTTCTGCAATCCGGCATCAAGGGTGAGGGTGAAGAAACGCAATCCCCGTTCCAATTCCGCTGCAAAGGGGGAGAGGTCCAGGCCGGGAACGAGGGAACGGACTGCTTTTGATGCCGGGTCGTATTCACCGAGGACCTTTCCCGAGCGATCGTGGATGCAGGCGATGCGCCCCGTTTCCAGTTGTTTCCAGATGTCTTCCAGAATATGCAATGCCTTGGAGTGCAGTTGCCGCGCGGGTGAAGCCAATGCCGCGGCGGTCCGGCGGGCTTGCTTGGACTGATACATGGCGGTGAAGTAAAGAACCCTGTGAAAAGAGCTGGGTGAGTCCCGGCGGCGCAGGAAATCCAGGTAAAGCCCCAAGGCCGCATACCGTCCCTGGTCCACCATGCGATCCAGGAAACGCCTGGCGTCCACGGCGCCGGAATGGCCGCAATCCCGCAGGCCCTGCTCTCCCTGCTCAAGTCGGCCGTTAAGCAGGTGAGAAAGGGATTGGAGTTCGGACATGGCCGTGGCGGTGAACAAAGGGCGTGATTTTCGGTTGAGTTCCGTGACCGCTGCTGTGTCGCCCGCCAGCAGACCATCCTGGAGCCGCCGTACTTTGCGGAGTTGCACTCCCCGTACGACCAGCAGGCTCACCGCGGTCAACAGGAACAGGGCCACGGCCCAGCGCAGGCGTTGCCGCCGCCGGCGTTTGCGCAGCCGGCTGAAAGAGAAACGTGTGTTGCGGTAGTCCAGGACCATGGATTCAGGAAAGAATGCGAGATTCGATTCGTTCCGCCAACAAATGCAGGATCAGCAGGTGGATTTCCTGCACGGCCGGGGTGTCGGAGTCGGGCACCCTCAGGATCATCTCGGTCCCCGCCGCTGCCAGGTCATCCGTATCGGCGCCGCACAAGGCCAGGGTGAACATATGGCGTTCCCTGGCTGTTTTCATGGCCTCCAGAACGTTGGCGGATTTGCCGCTGGTGGTGATTCCCACGGCCGTGTCTCCGGGAGCTCCCAATGCTTCCACCTGGCGGGAAAACACCCGCCGGAAATCCGAATCATTGGCAATGGCTGTCAAACCGGCACCATCCGTGTTCAAAGCCAAAGCGGGAAGGCCCGGCCGGTCATGATAGAAGCGGTTGACCAGTTCTCCGGCAAAATGGGCGGCCTGGCTGGCTGACCCGCCGTTGCCGAAAGCGTATATCCGGTGGCCTTGGGCCAGGCAATCGGAGAGGCGGTCAGCCGCAATGGCGATACTTGACGCTGTGGCGGAAAAATCCTTCAGCAGTTGCAGGCGGTGTTCAATGCGTTTTGATATCCAGTTGTCCATGGGTCCGAATTCCAACAATGCCGGGAAGTCTAAGTATTGATGCTTTTGCAAATTCTGTCAAGGGAAAGTGGTTGACTTTTTTCCCGGATGGCCATAGAATCGGCCTGTTATGTCAACCCAGTTCAACCACTGTAGTCACTACTCAATCCGTCATACACATTCAAGGAGGTATGGATGAGTTATATCAAGGAGATCATCGAATGGACAAAGGATCGCAATCCCGGCGAGCCTGAGTTCCATCAGGCTGTTGACGAGGTGCTTGAGACTTTGGAGCCCACGGTCGAGCGCCATCCCGAGTTTGTTCAGGCCGGTATTTACAAGCGCATCGTGGAGCCGGACCGTGCCATCCTGTTCCGGGTTCCCTGGATGGATGACCGCGGTGAAACTCAGGTCAACAAGGGCTTCCGCGTACAGTTCAATAACGCCATCGGCCCCTACAAGGGTGGCCTGCGTTTTCACCCTTCGGTCAACCTGGGCATCATCAAGTTCCTGGGCTTCGAACAGATTTTCAAGAACTCCCTGACCACCCTGCCCATGGGCGGCGGTAAGGGCGGGTCTGATTTCGATCCCAAAGGCAAGTCCGATGCCGAAGTCATGCGTTTCTGCTACGCTTTCATGCGTGAACTCTTCCGTCACATCGGTCCGGATACGGATGTTCCCGCCGGTGATATCGGCGTGGGCGGTCGGGAAATCGGTTTTCTTTACGGTTTGTACAAGAAACTCCGCAATGAGCATACCGGTGTGCTGACGGGCAAGGGCGCCGATTGGGGTGGCAGCCTGATCCGTCCCGAAGCCACGGGTTACGGGGAAACCTATTTTGCCGCTGAAATGCTGGCCACCCGCGGACAGGATTTCAAAGGCAAGACCGTAGCCGTCAGCGGTTCGGGCAATGTGGCCCAATATGCGGTGGAAAAAGTCAACCACTTGGGCGGTAAAGCGGTAACCTTGTCCGACTCCGGTGGCACCATCGTGGACATGGACGGCATCAAGGGCGAGAAGTGGGATTTCGTGATGCAGCTCAAAAACATTCGCCGCGGCCGCATCCACGAATACGCCGAAAAGTACGGTGCCAAGTACTATGAAGGCAAGAGTGTCTGGGACGTGATCCGGGACGAAGGTTTGCGGGTCGATGTGGCCTTGCCGTCGGCGACCCAGAACGAAATCCACAAGGATCATGCCCTAGCCCTGGTGAACAGCGGTTGCTTCTGCCTGTCCGAGGGCGCCAACATGCCTTCAACGCCTGAAGCCATCGAAGTCTACCTGGAAAAGGGTATCCTGTACGGTCCCGGTAAGGCGGCCAATGCCGGCGGAGTGGCGGTTTCCGGATTGGAAATGAGCCAGAACAGCCTGCGTTTGAGCTGGACCCGGGAAGAAGTGGACACCCATTTGCAGCGCATCATGAAGAACATCCACAAGTCCTGCCTGGACGCAGCGGAAGCCTACGGCTCCCCCGGCAACTACGTGGCCGGCGCCAATATCGCCGGATTCCTCAAAGTGGCCCGTTCCATGCTGGCTTTTGGGGTGATCTAAGACCCAGCCATTCAAATCGATTGCATACGGGGGCCCGCAAGGGCCCCCTGCTTTCCCCCAGTCTGTATACCGTGAATTGAATTTCCCCGGACCGCGGTGTATATTACTTATGAAAACCAAATGTCCAGGGGATAGCCTTGATCCTGGACTGGAGGAGTAGACTGAAAATGACTGAAAACACTGAAAAGAAAACTCCCGACGCCGCAGAAAACGACCTCGGAAATATCATTGAGAAACTGCAGGAGGATCGTTGTACCTGGGACAATTTTTATCGTCGCCCCAAGTTCTGGATTACCGTGATCATGGTGGTGGTGGCGTTTTTCCTGGTACGGGAGCTGGTACACCAACAGCGGCAAAGCATCAGCAGTACTGAATTGGCGCAATCCCTGGAACTGGTTTCCACGGAGACCCGCTGGGTAAACAAGGAAGTGACGCCGTATCGGGTCAAAATCGTACCTTCGGTCACCTTCACGGTACGCAACAAGGGCGACCGGGCCATCGGCAATCTGAAGTTCGTCGGAATCTTCCTGTTTACCGACAGTGGGGAACAGATGAGCGACGGCGTCACGCCACTCATGCCCAAACCGGTCAACCCCGGAGAAACCACCGACAAGATCACCATAAAGGCATTGTATGGCTATTCGGCCTCTTCCAAGGCCGCGTTCATGCGCAACAAAAGCAAGTGGAAGCCCATCAAGGTCCGCATCCTGGCCCAGACCAGTGCGGGATTCGCCCCCCTGGGCGTGGTTCCCGTTCGCCAGGTCATCGAGGGTATTGCCGGTGATATCGATAAAGACGAAGCCGTGGAGATGGACGATCGCATGCAGAAGGCCCTGAAGCTCGGAGGCTCTTTGCAGGTAATGGAAACGGAATCCCGGTGGGAAGACAAGAAGGTCACCCGCAGCCAGGCCGTGATCGTTCCGGTGATTCGCTTCCGTTTGAAGAACACCGGCGAGACGCCGCTGCATCATCTGGTGCTTAAAGGAGTGTTTGAATTCGAGAAAGACGGGCGGCAATTGACCGTGGGCAAAACCGAAGCCCTGAGCGAGCTCTTGGTGCCCGGAAAAATCAGTGACGAGATCGCTCTGCGGGGTGAATTCGGTTATTCCGCCAGCAGCAAGGCTGCGTTCGTTCACAACCGCGCCAATTGGGATGCCGTCAGGGTGCGTATCTTCGCCCGTTCCAGTCAATCAGCAGACGCATTGTTGGGAGTTTTTCCCATCAGCCGGGAAATCGAGGGGGTGAAGGTGATGTACCGGAGTACTCAAAGGTGATTCAGCCGGCTTGATGCGGCTGTGGCGGCATGGGACACGGACTGCGCAAATTCCTGGTTGTGCTTTGCTTTGCCGCTTTGTTTGCGGTCGGACTGTTCCAGGTTCGCAAGCATGTGATCCATGACTGGCTTTTCGATTCCATCAAAGATGGCTATGCTTATTTCAACAACAACATCGCGTCACCCCAGCGCGAATTGTGGTTGCGCCGCATCGAGATCGGCCGTCGCAGCGCGGACATCGTCCGTGGTATCCTGGAGACCGGGGCCCGGGGCGGGCGCGTTCCCCTGAGTGGTTCGCGCAGTTTGCGCGGCGTCATCGCCGCGCCGTCCGGGGGAGCGGTCTTAGGCGTTTTTGTCAGTGATCCCAGCCTGCCCCGCCCGTTGCTGGGACGGTTGGTGGGCGGTATCGACGTCCTGGACCGCCACTTGGCTCAGATCCACAACCTGGTGTTTAACACCTACTTCATTTCCAAAAACCAATGGATATTGATGAATCCCCCGAAGTGGGTCAACCAGATCGAGGATCGGCATGACTTCACCAAGGACGTGTTTTTCAGCGTTGCCGGTTCCGAGAACAATCCCCAACACCAACCCGTGTTCACACCGGTATACTACGATGATATCTGGGAAAAGTGGATGATATCCCTGGTAATTCCCGTCTACCTTGAAGGTGAATTCCAGGGTGTCGTGGGGCATGATTTCCTTTTGGACGAGCAACGGCCTTTCTTCGCAAACCAGACGCTCAACACCACCGGCATGTTGCTGCTGGTGGACCAAAAGAACCGGTTGTTGCTGCATCCACGCCTGCTGTCCATGCTGGATGGGCGGGAATTCAAGATGAACGATACCCTGGACATGAGCGGCCGCATCCGGGATCCCGATGTGTTGGCCCTCATGGGGTTGTTGCGAAAAGGACCATTGCAACCGGGATTCCACAACCTGGCGGGCGAACGTTTCCACGTATGGCTTGCGGACATGCCCGGCACCGCTTGGCGCTACGTCTTCATGCTCAGCAGCGCCGACATACTGAAACGTTTTGAGCCCCGGATCAACCAGGCCCTGGTGTTGGCCGCGGCAATCGGACTGGGGATTTTGCTGCTGTTCTTCTTGACGGTGCGTTTCGCCGTCATCCAGCCCTTGCGCCGCCTGGGGGCGAACCTGCGTAACATCAGCCGGGAAGGCGAGGCTCCGGCACTGCCCCGACAGCACAGCCTGCTTTCTTCCATTCTGGAACGGCTGTTCACCGATACCCGGGAAGTGGTGCAGCGCCTCACCCACAACGTGCGCGAAGTCAAGGAAGCCAAAGAGTACATTGAAACCCTGATGAAGACCGTCAGTGTATTCATCGCCGTATTGGATCCCGATTTGAATCTGGTGGACATCAACGACTTCGGATTGGAAAAACTCAAGATCCGGCGCGAGGATATCCCGCAGATGGATCTGGAAAAGTTGTTCGGCCTGGGTGAACTCAGCCACCTGGCCGCGGAATTGCGCAGTCGGGGATACGTGACCAATCGTGAAATAGTGCTCTACCTTCCGGATGGGCATACCATGAACGTGGATGCCTCCATTTCATCGGAAATGGATTCCCGGGGCGAGAAACGGCTGGGGTATATCGCCGTTTTCTCCGACATCACCTTGCGCAAGAAGGCGGAAGTCAACCTGCGCAACCAGATCACTTTTTCCCGCCAGATTTTCAAAACCATTCCGGACATCATCCTGATCACCGATATGCATCGCAAGGTGATCTTTATGAACCAGAAGGCGGAAAGCCTGCTGAAAGGGCGATTGTCCGCCAACCGCGACCTGGCCGACCTTTTGTCAAAGCGGGCATTGGAAAGCGGTTTCGACGAATACCTGCGCAATACCATCCGTGACGGCCGGGACGTCAAACAGATCAATGTGGTCAATCCCTTTTTGGAGGAAGAGAGTTTCGTCGATCTGATCATTGAGCCGTTGCGGGCCCATTCAGGGCTCATCGGCGGCCTGATCCTGGTGCGTGACATTACCGAGTGGCGTGACCTGACGCAGAAGATCCAGAACCTGCAGGCGTTCATGCAGAAGCTGATCGACGCCAGTCCGTATGGAATCATTTCCATGGGAGAGGACAACCGCATCACCATATGGAACGATAGCGCTGAGACGATGTTCGGCCTCCCGGCATCCGAGGCGCTCGGCATGACGGTTTTTGACGCCTCCCCCGTTTTCGGCAACTACCGAGACATCATCAACGAAGTCCGCATCCTGAACAAGTCGGTGTTCCTCAACGACGAGATGCTGTTGCTGGAGAACGATCGGAACCGCATCGTTCATCTCAATATCTATCCGGTGCAGAGTGAAGGCCGCAGCGTGGTCATCAACATCCAGGACGTGACGGAATTAAAGCAATTGGAGAATTCCCTGATGCAGGCCCAGAAAATGGAATCCCTGGGGCTGCTCACCAGCGGCATCATCCATGACTTCAACAACGTGCTCAGCGGTATCATGGGATATGCCTCCCTGCTGGACAAGAAAGTCGCGGATGATTCCGCCTTGAAGCGCTACGTCCGCTCTATCCTCAACTCCAGTGACCGGGCGTCCATGATGATCCAGCATATCTTGGAGTATTCCCGCAAGAAACTGGCCAAACGGGAGATCGTCCCCCTGAGCGAAGTCCTGGAGGAGTCCCTGGATTTCCTCTCGCCCCACTTGCGCAACATTCGCGTGGTCCGCACCCAGGAGGGCGAGGAACTCTACATCCATGCGGACCGTACGCGCATTTCACAGGTATTGATCAACCTCCTGGTCAACGCCAGGGACGCCCTCAAGGGGCGCCGGGATCCCCGCATCGAGATCTCGACCGGCCGGGAAATGGTGCGGCGCCATAAAACCATCCCGGACGGTGAGTACGTATGGATTCGTGTGCGCGACAACGGCCGGGGCATCCGGCCAGAGCACCTGTCCCGGGTGTTCGAGCCTTTCTTCACCACCAAGTCACGGGTGGCGGGTACGGGAATCGGCCTGGCCACGGTGCGGGAAATCGTCAAGGATTTTTCCGGCGAAATCCAGGTGGAATCCACATTGGGCGAAGGGGCGACTTTCTCTGTCCACATCCCGGCGGCAACCCCGCTCAAGACCGATACGGGCGAGAAAGCACCCGAAGAAGTGCGCCCCCTGGTCGACGGCTGGGCCCTGCTCATCGACGATGAAGATGTCGTTCGGGAGATCGGCGCGGACATGCTGCATTCCCTGGGCATCCAATGTCTGGTCGCCCCGGATGGGGAGGAGGGCATTCGCATGTTCCGTGAGAACCAGGATCAAATCAGTCTGGTGATCCTGGACATAGAGATGCCCGGTATGTCCGGCGACCAGGTGTACGATGAACTGCAGCGCATCCGGCCCGGCATCAAGGTGCTGTTCGCCAGCGGATACTCCAGGGAGTATCTGGAAAGCAAGTACTTCAACCGGCGCATCCGGGACTTCATGGCCAAGCCCTTCCAATTGAATCAACTCTCCCGCTCCATTCACGACCTCATGAGTCGCCAGGCGGAAGACGATGGCTAGCCGCCGGGGGGAGCGGCGCGCCGCGTGGGAAGCCCTTGAGGCCCATGGACGTGCATTGCGGGGGATTCACCTGCGGGAGTTGATTGCCGCGAACCCCGGGCGGGAGCTGGACTTCAGCGTGGAGCTGGACGGCCTGTTGTTTGATTTTTCACGTCAACGTGTGGTGAAGGAGACACTGAATTTTTTGGTGAACCTGGCTGATGCCTGTGACGTGGAAAGGGAACGGGGACGCATGCTTGCGGGGGAACCCGTAAACGCTACGGAAAACAGGGCGGTTCGGCATACCGCGCTTCGGTTGCCTCCGGCGCGCCGGGATCCCGAAGTGAACCGGGTCATGGAACGCATGTCCGAACTGGCCGTGGATCTGCGCCGGGGGCGGACGCTCGGAGCGACCGGACGGCCCATTCGCCACCTGCTGCATCTGGGAATCGGTGGCTCGGACCTTGGGCCGCGAATGGCGGTCCACGCCCTGGGATCCTCCTCGCCGCCCGTTGCGGTCCATTTTGTGGCCAACGTGGACGGCGACGAACTGATCCCCCTGTTGCAACGCCTCGATCCGCATACAACCCTGTTGAGTGTGGTATCCAAAAGCTTTACCACCCAGGAAACCCTGACCAACGCCGAAACGGCTAGGCGATGGCTGTCAGAGGCATTGGGTCGCCGGGATGTGGGCGCCCATATGCTGGCCGTCACGGCGTCACCGCAACGTGCCCGGGAGTGGGGAGTGCCGGAGGAGCGGATCCTGCCTTTCTGGGACTGGGTGGGCGGACGATTCTCCCTGCCTTCGGCGGTGGGATTCCCCCTGATGGTCACCCTGGGACCCGAGGGGTTCGCGGAGTTCCAGGCGGGCATGCACGCCGTTGATCTCCACTTCGAATCGGCTCCGCTGCAAGACAATATCCCGGTACTCATGGCCTTGCTGGGGGTGTGGAACGGCAACATATTGGGGGCGCGCTCCCTGGCGGTGGTTCCCTATAGCGATGCCCTGCGCTGGTTCCCGCTTTTCCTGCAACAACTGGAAATGGAATCCAACGGCAAGGGGGTGGACCGGCAGGGACTCCCGGTCACCCGGGACTCCGCGCCGGTGATTTGGGGAGACGTGGGCACCAACGGGCAACATGCTTTTTTTCAGCACCTGCATCAATCTCCTGTTATTACCCCCTGCGATTTCATCGGTTGCGCCCGCCCCCGGAGTGGACGCCCCCGGGATCACCACCGGAAATTGCTGGCCAACCTTCTGGCCCAGGCCGCGGCCCTGGCCTTGGGACGAAGCGCCGAAGAGACCCGTGCCGCCGGAGTCTCCGCTTCACAGCTCGCCTGGAGAGTCTTCCCCGGAAACCGTCCGTCCTCCATTCTGTTGCTGGATCGGTTGACACCCTTCAACCTGGGACGCCTGGTCGCCCTGTATGAGCACAAGGTCTTTGTCCAGGGTGTACTATGGGACGTGTTTTCCTTTGATCAATGGGGCGTGGAGTTGGGCAAGGGGATCGCGGCGGATGTACTGCGGAACATGAACGGGGAAGACGTGCCCGTGGACGCGCCCACGCAACGATTGCTGAATTGGATAGACGGGGTTTGAAGAGCCGGGTTTACAACAGCCCCTGATCCTGCATCCATTTGTCGTTGAAAATGGTGCTGAGATAGCGGGAACTGCCGTCTGCGAAAATGGTGACGATGCGCGCCGGTCGCCCCAGGTCTATCTGGGGAGCGATTTGGCGGATCGCCCAGAGGGCGGCGCCGCTGGAGCCGCCGGCCATTACGGCTTCCCGTTTGACCAGTTCACGGGTGGCGTGAAAGGCCTCCCGGTCGGTGACGCGAATGATATCGTCGATGTGGGTGAAGTCCGCGCAGCCGATGAGGAATTCATCCCCCAGTCCCTCGAGCAGATAGGGCCCCGGCGTGACCATGCGATGGTGGTGAAACCAGTCATAGAAGATCGATCCTTCGGGGTCCACGGCCACCACGCGGATGGAGGGATCCTGTTCTTTCAGGAAACGGGCCACGCCGCCGATGGTTCCGCCCGTACCGATTCCCGCCACGAAGATGTCGATACGGCCGTCCATTTGCTCCCATATTTCGGGGCCGGTGGTACGGTAGTGGGCCTCGTTGTTTTCCCGGTTGTTGTGCTGGTCAGGAAAGTAGCATCCCGGTGTGGACGCGGCGAGACGCGGGGTGATGTTGTTGTAGCTTTCCGGGGATTCCGGCGGCAGTGTGGAGTCCACGAGATGGACCTCCACCCCCAGGACCTTGAGCTGGTTGATCTTTTCCCGGCTGATGCGGTCACGAACGACCACTTTCAGGCGGTAGCCCTTCTGGATCGCCATCATGGCCAATCCAAGGGCGGTATTCCCTGAGGAGTTCTCGATAATCAGTTGTCCGGGCTGCAGCCGTCCGTCTTTCTCGGCTTTCTCGATCATCCAGCGGGCGATGCGGTCCTTGATGCTGCCCATGGGGTTGAGAAATTCCAGTTTGGCGTAGACCTGGTGGTCCAGGTCGGCGGTCACGTGATTCAACCGGATCATCGGCGTGTGGCCGACTGTTTGGATAATGCTGTCGTAGACGTTTTCGGTTGCCATGTATCTTTTCCTTGAAGGATGCGGGAATTTGGCGGAATCCCTATTCTAACGCATTGCCGTTGCCGAGTAAAGGCCGGGACACGGCCTCATGACACCCGGATTGGTTTCTGTTACAATGGACATCCGGAATGGCCCCGCCATGATGTATACCAATTTCTTTTTGTTTATCGTTGCCGCCACGGTGTTCGCCTCGGCTCCCGAGGGCCCCGTACCACCGTTGGCCCGGGCGTGGGCCCTGATGATCACCCTGCTGCTGTTGGTGGTTTTCTGGGAATGGAACCGGCTGCGTTTTTCGCGCTTGAGTGCGGCGTACCGCCGACAAGGTATGAGCCTGGGCATAGTTCGACGGGCTCACCAACAGGCCGTGATGCTGCATTCCGCCCTGGCCGTGGGGGCTTTCGTCATCGCGGTGATCGGCTTTTCGGTCAAGCCGCTGATCCGGCAGCTGCCCCTGCTGGGCAACTCGGTCCTTGTCACCCATGCCCTGGGATTGGGTCTGTTTGTCGCCTTTCTCGTGCCGGTTTGGTTCTGGTCGTGGCGTGCTTTTGACGGGACAATGAGTTCCGCCCCCACCGCGGCCGCCCATGTGGTTTCCCAGATCCGTTTCAACCTGGTGATCGTGGTTCCATGGCTGGTGCTTTCCGCCGCCGTGGACTTTTGGGATCTGCTGCCCCTGCCCGCGGCGTCCATGGCGTCCTCGACGGTGCAGGTGGTTTTCTTTGGCGCGTTTGTCTGCTTGCTGGCCGTATTCGTTCCAGTACTCATGACCCGCCTCTGGGACTGTTCACCCATGGAGGACAAGGAACTGGAAAAACGGCTCGATCATTTTTCCCGCAAACTCGGAGTGCGCTTCCGTCGCATATTGTCGTGGAATGCAATGCACCGCGGATTGTTGACCGCGGGGGTCGTGGGCCTTTTGCCCGGGTTGCGGTATCTGTTGATCACTCCCGCCTTGGCGGGACTGCTTGATGAGGATGAACTGCTTGCCGTGGTGGGCCACGAAGTGGGCCATGTGCGGCGCCGGCACATGTGGCTTTACATGCTGTTTTTTGCCGGATTCATTGTCGTAAGCCTGGGCTTGGTTGATCGCCTGGTGGCCTGGCTGGCCGGGACAGGTCCGGGACTGTCCCTGTTGATCCGGCAGGACGGCCAACTAAACGTCGCATTTCTGGGCTGGTCCACGGCTTTTCTATCCCTGGTGTTGTTCGTGGTTTATTTCCGCTTTGTATTCGGTTGGTTCATGCGCAATTTCGAACGGCAGGCGGATCAATTCTGTTTTACCGCCGGCATTCCGGCGGAGCACCTGATCGCTTCCTTTGAAAAACTTCGGGAGCGCTCCGGCGGCGGAGACGAGAAGGGCAACTGGCATCACTATTCCATTTCCCAACGAATCCAATGGTTGCAGCGATGCAATGGGGAACCGGAATTGGCCTTGAGACATGATCGGCGACTGCGGCGCGGCCTGGCCGTCTTCATGTTGGGTTTGCTGGTATTCTCGGTATTTGCATTTCGTCCGGGCGCGTCTTCCGGCGCCGGAATTTCCCTGGGCCGCCTGACCCGGGCCGTCACACAAAGGCTGGAGCAGACTCCCGGTAATCCCGCATTGTGGTCCCTGTTGGGCAACCTGCAAGTGGAGCGCCGGCAATGGCGGGGTGCCATAGCCGCGTTCCGGAACTCCCTGGAACTGCGTTACGCACAGCCCGATACCCTGAACAACTACGCATGGGTGCTGGTGACCTGTCCAGATCAGTCGCTCCGCGCTCCCCGCCTGGGCCTGAAGCTGGCCATGGATGCGGCGTCCATGCGGCGTACCCATTACATCATGGATACCCTGGCCGAGGCCCTGCTGGCCAACGGGAAAGCCGAAGAGGCTGTTCGAGCGGCCCGGGAGGCATTGGCATTGGCGGAGGAAAACCTGGATTATTACCGCCGTCAACTTACCCGTATGCGCCGGGAGGCTCTGCAGCGGGGAGCCGAACCGATTTGAAGAATCCCCCCCAAGCCCCCTGAGGGCTGGATGGTTGCAAGGGATTCAGAGGAGAATTGACATGACGCGAATCATTGGTGGTTTCGGCCTGATCTTGATTCTGATGAACCTGACCGCCTGCGGCGGCGACAGCAATGCCCGGCTCGAGAAGGAGTGGCAACGGATTCAGGCGGAGTTTACTCCGCTGATTCAAGCCGCGGAACGGAATGAAAGACGTGATTTGAAAGTCCGTTATCATGAACAGCTCGAGACCCTGGTGGAATCAGTCAAACCCGCCCGGTTGTGTGATGCCAGTCGCGTAACCTATGCCGGGATTCTGCTGGAATTGGACCGGCCCAAAGAAGCGGAGTCGTTCCTGCTGCCCTTGGCTTCCCACCAGGATCCGGATCTGCGCATCCGCGTGTTGGCTGAACTGATACGCACGGCCGCCGCTTTGGGGGATGCCGATTCCTTGCGCGGTCATTTCACCGCCTTGGAGACCGCCCGCGGGGGAGATCTTGCCCCTGACGCGCCCTTGCTGTTGGCGGCGGGCAATCGCATGCGTGACGTTGACCTGGAACTGGCCTTGGAAATCATTGATCGCGGTTTGTCTTACCCGGTGCCGGAGAGTGCGGATGACGCATTGTACACGGCCATTCACATCCGTTTCGTCGATGGGGGACTGGGTAATCACGAACGTGGTGTTTTTCTGGATCGCATGGCCCGGGACTACAGTGACCGTGCCCGGATAATGGCCCAGATCGAAAAGAAGCGGGGGTTCTTGAAGTTTCTGGGCAGCCCGGCGCCTGAGTTGGATCAGCCCGGTACCTGGGTAAATCGCGACGCTCCCCTGAAACTCAAGACATTGCCGGGGCGTTATGTCTTGCTCGACTTTTTCGCCCCCTGGTGTCCGGATTGCCGCAACAGCTTGGATGGATTCCGGGAATTGGGCCGCAAACTGGGGGATCGCCTCGAAACCATACTCGTCACCCGCCTTTACGGATATTATGCAGACGAGAAGACTCCGGCCAAGCGGGGGCTTTCCCCGGAGGAAGAGCTCGAGCACTTGAAAGCCTACTTGAAACGCAAACAGATCGAGATGCCCGTATTCGTGGCCAGTGATGAGGAAACCCACAACCGCTTCAACGCCTCAGCCATCCCGCACTACGTGCTCATCGGACCGGACGGCACCGTGGTCGACTTATGCATGGAGCGGGTCCATGGCTTTTTCCGCAAAGTGGAATCGCGGGTAGCCGGAGAATAATCTTGGGTTGATACCGGACCTGAACGTCCGGCTTCCAGCCTGCTGCCTTTGATGGTGTGGATCGACACGCTTGTGACGGGTGGAGTCTGCGCAATGGTTCCTCTACGCCTGAAATGAATTTGGGCGTTTTGTCGTGAACCAGCGTATATATTTGCATTGAGACCATCAGCGGGTGATCACAATGGAGGCGGATATGCTGAGAAGATGGCTACTGGTCGCTTTGGCGGGGATTGGCTGCGTTTCGTTCATGGCGGCAGGTGAAGCCAGGACCGGTGCGGGTCTTCCTATTGCGGCCCGGCAATTGCGGGGAGAACGGATCCGGGTGGACGGCCGCCTGGACGAGGCGGTATGGCGCGGTGCGCCGCTTTCACACGCGTTTGTCACCTTCAGTCCGGCCTACGGGTTGCCCTTGGGAGAATCCACCCTGGTGTGGGTGGCCTATGACCGGGACCATCTTTACTTTGCTTTCCGGTGCATGGATGCCCGTCCGGACCGCATAAAGACCTCCATTGCCCGGCGGGACCAAAGTGGGGGAGATGACTGGATCGGTGTGGTCATCGATACCCTCAACCAACGCCAGAGCAGCGCGGAATTCTATGCCAATCCCTCGGGAATTCAGACGGACGGCGTTACCTCCGCGGTCAACAGTTTCCGCCTGAATACGGCGGTGGATTTTGTATGGCAAAGTGCCGGGCGGATCACCGCGCAGGGATACGACATGGAATTCGCCATTCCGTTGCGCAACCTGCGCTTCCGCGGCGGAGACCGGGTGATCATGGGCATGAGTTTCATGCGTTACATCAACCGCCTCGGTCGCATGGGCTCCTGGCCGGAAATCAAGGCGGGCAAGACCCAATTCAATGCCATGGCCGTGGTGGAGTTTCGCAACCTCCGCAGTCACCGCAAACTGGATCTTCTCCCCAGCTTGACGGCCGGCCGTATCCGTCAGCAGGATTACGACGGCGGGTGGGGTGAACCGGATTGGAGCCGCAACCTGGGGATATCGGCGAAATACGGGCTCACATCCTCCATTACCGCCGAGGTCACGGTTAATCCCGACTTCAGCCAGGTGGAAAGCGATACCTTTCAGGTAACGGTTAATCAGCGTTACCCCCTGTTTTTTGAAGAGAAACGTCCCTTTTTCATGGAGGGGACCGATGTGTTCGACTTCGGTGTAGTGCCCTCGGGAATGCTCTATTCGGCGGTGCATACGCGGAACCTCGTGGATCCTTTCCTGGCCGCCAAATTAACCGGCAGCGCGGGTCCGGTGAGCATGGTGGCCCTGGCCGCCCGGGATGACGCTCCGGATCCCCGGGGCGAGCTGACGGGCAATGCTTTTTGGGGACTGGCCCGGGCCAAGGTGGCCATGGGTAGCGACAACGCCCTGGGTTTACTGTACAGCGGCTGGACCCATGACGGGGCTGCCAACCACGTGCTGGGCGGTGATCTGCAATATCGCTTTTTCGGCAACCTCAGGCTCTCCGCATCGTGGTTGTCCAGCCAGACCCGGGCGAATCGGATCGGCGAGTTCGTTCACGGCAATGCCGTCAATGCGGTGTTGCAGTACATGAATCCCGGCCTGGAATCCTGGGCGACTTTTGAGCTGTACGACCGCGGATTTCACATGCAGTCCGCCTTTCTGCAACGGACACGACTCAGCCGCGGCCAGTTTTTTCTGGGTCCCATCCTGAAGCTTAATGAGAAAGTCAAGTGGCTGCAAAGTGTTCAACCCTACCTGCGAGTCGAGGGCTTGCACGACCTGGAAACGGCAATGAACGATGCCACCCTGGAACTCGGCGCCACTGCCTATTTCCGCCAGTCCGACTACCTGCATCTGGAGTACGTGAATCTCAGGGAAAGCTGGCTGGGCGCAACATTTCCCCAGCAGTTCTGGCGTGTATCCGGAACCGCACAGCTGTCGCGGCGTTTTTCCCTGCGTGCCAGCTGGAGGGGCGGAGACCAGCTATACTACGGCCCCGGAGAACCCTTCGTGGGCAGGGGGGGACTGCTGGGTATCGGCATCAGACTGCAGCCCACCTCCCACTTTCTGGCCACATTGGACTGGACCCGCTACCATTTGGACGCTCCCGGTGGCGGGAGCGAATACCGGGTCAACATCTGGAACGGCCGTGCCACCTATCAATTCACCCGTCACTTCTTTTTGCGGGGCATCCTGCGCTACGACGACTACCAGCGGGAATTGCTCACCGATTTCCTGGCTTCCTTTACGTTGATTCCCGGTACGGTGGCGCACTTGGGGTATGGCGGCCTTTACGAACCCTTGGACCCCCAAGCCTACCATCCGTATGGAGATCCCCTGGCCATGCGCTATACCCGCAGCAGTTTCTTTTTCAAAGTCAGTTACCTCTGGCAACTCTAATCCCGGCATCAAACATGCTCCCCTCCATTGGGGACGGATTATGAATTTATGAATTTTTTTGAGGGAAAAAGTATTGAGATGTCCGCGATTAACCTATCATGGCGCCTTTCACCATTGTACCGCCCGCGGAATAGGCGGCATGGACATCTTTCCCAAGCCTTTGGAAAAGAAACATATTGTCCGGCTATTGCAAGAAAAAGTCCGGCGCTACAAAATCCGGCTCCTGGCCTTCTGCATAATGGACAACCATTACCATCTGGTTTTACAGAACACCTCGCAGAAGTTATCGGAATTCATCCGCAGCTTGAACTCCCAATACGCCGCCTGGTTCCAATGGAAGCGCAACGGTAGCGGCTATGTGTTTCAGGGGCGTTTCCATTCCACCCTGATTCAGGAGGGTGAATACCTGGAGACCGCGATACTGTATGCCGTCACCAATCCGGTGCGGGCCGGCCTGGTCAAACGGTGTGAACACTACCCCTGGTCGTCCGCCTCTCTATATGGCAAACCAAAGGCGGAAGGATGGCTTGACGATGCATTCGTTTTGGATATGTTTGGCGACATAGACGGGCTGGTTAAGGCGGCCGCTCGTTTCACTGATACCCGTTTGCAAGCGCTAAAAACGCCCTTTGGGCACGTTTTTGGGGATGAGGATTTCTTGAAAATCGCAGTGGAACGATTCGACCGACGGTCAAAGCCCGATCCTGTTAAGCACCGTAGACGGGATGATTTTTATTTTTTGCCCGTTCAGCAGGTGATTCAGGAATTCGAGCGATCCAAGGGAATTAGATGGAACGAGATTGACACGAAGACGCATAAGGGTAAGCACTTACGGGCAGAATTACTTGTACTATTGCGCGATTATTCGGGGATGTCTTTTAAGGAAATATCCGAGTTGGACCTTTTTTCCGAACTGAAATACAAGTCTTTACCAAAGTTGTATGCAAATGCCCGGAAAAATTCATAAATTCATAATCCGTCCCCAGGGTTAGGGGCGGGGGGTTGGTTCGATTAGGTAGAGTACGGGCCATTGCTTGCCCGTGACGAACAACTGGCCTTCTTGAGGGCCTTGGGCGATGCCGTTCAACACCAACTCCCGGTCATTGCGTAATTGCGAGGGAACCAGGCGGGAGCAGTCGATCCAGGCGGTTACCCGGCCCGACAGGGGGGAAATTTCGGCGATGCGGGTGTCCTGCCAGATATTGGCCAGGATCCGGCCCTGAAACATTTCCAATTCGTTGAGGTAATTCAAGGGCCGGCCGTTGAGCGTTACTTTCAGGGAGCGGCGCAACGACAAGTCACTGGGATCGAGGAAGTACAATTTATCGCTGCCGTCGGAGGCGATGAGGGAATGACCGTCCCAAGTCAAGCCCCAGCCCTGGGAAGAAAAGTCTATGCGCATGACCTTGCCGGGTTTGAGGGTGTCGCGGTCAAATACGAGACAATAACGGGACATCCAGGTCAATTGGTAAATCCGCCGGTCAACCAGGGCGATCCCTTCGCCGAACAGGTTGCCGTCCAGGGAGTAGGCTTGCACGACTTTTCCCGTGCTCCATTCCACCCGGCGCAGCTGTGAACTTCCGTACTGGCCGGTGCTCTCATACAAGTGGTCGCCGTTGAACAGCAGCCCCTGGGTAAAAGCATTTGGATCGTGGGGTAGGGTACGGATCACTTTGAAGGAGCGAATGGGGATGGTTCCCTTCGCAGCGGCAGCCAATGGAGAAACAGTAAATATCAGGGGCCACAGAACCAGCAGGATTTTGGTCAAGAGACGCATCGATTCTCCCGCCTGGTTATACCACATAACAGGCTTATGGAAAACGGCCGTAACCGAAGCTGATAAAAAGTAAAAATTTTGCCCGGGGGCTTGACACCGGGAAATTGCATTGTGAAATACATATATGAATGTATGTATGATGGAGTCCAGATGAGGCGCACCAAGGAAGATGCCGAAGAAACCCGGCAGAAACTGTTGCATTCAGCCCTGGAAGTTTTCGGGGAAAAGGGTTTCGCCGCCCCAAGGCTTGCTGATATCGCCGCAGCGGCGGGATTAACCCGGGGGGCCATCTACTGGCATTTCAAGAACAAGGAAGAACTCTTTCTGGAACTGATCCGCTCGCGGATCAATCCTTTTATCCAGGTGGTGGAAGAAATCTTCGTCCGGCGGCTGAGTCCCCTGAATGCCTTGAAAGCCATCGTTGCCGAGGTGCCCGCCGCCCTGCTCAACCAGGACGACCTGCTGGCCAACCAGAAACTGATATTCTTTAAGAAGCGTGCAGTGGGGGGATTCCCCCAAGTGGAGTCCCTGATGGGGGACGAACTGGCGGAACTGAAAAAGAGGGTGGTCGCCCTAATTCGCAAGGGGCAGAAAGCGGGAGAGCTCGTAGCGGTCAAGCCTGAAGCGGTGCTTGTTTCTCTGATGGCATTGATAGT
>Ga0272443_10000380_pt1 | contig 85404 bp, 78 predicted proteins | sample SSMAcet12_FD_193581 | JGI IMG/M metagenome (GOLD analysis project Ga0272443, IMG submission 193581) | Marine sediment archaeal communities from Little Sippewissett salt marsh, Falmouth, MA, United States - SSM-Acet-12 | ecosystem: Environmental > Aquatic > Marine > Wetlands > Sediment ...
AATGATCTTTTTTTGCCATCTTGGATTACACATTTAGACACCATACGCATATTAGTATGTCGGTAGGCACGGGCTGTATCCCGCCATTGAAATGGCGGGGATTAGCCCTGAGTTTTTCCTAAAATTCCGGTCGTGTCAGTGAATCATTGAAGATCACCAGCATGCAACCGAATGGGTGACGTCACAAAAATGGGCTTTCTGTATTCGTTTTTCCAGATTTTCTTCAATGACTGACACCCACGGCCAAAATTTCTACGTTTCTCTTTATCTCTGCTATGAGATCTTCTATTCTATCATACGCGGTCTCGTAGGTGCTTTGAAGATTTGCATCGCGAATCACATTCTGTTCTATTTGCTCTTCCAAAAGGGCAATCTGATCGAGGAAGGGGCCAAAATCTGCATAAGATATGTAAACAAGATATATAGACAAGACTATGAGAATAAAAATGAATTTTTTGCTCAATTTTCTCTTTTCTGAATTAACCCCATTATTCGCCTTTTCAACAGGTCCTCTTCCCCTCAAATTTCTCCGCAAGGCCACGTTTCGCCTCAGGTTCTCTATTTCAGCCCTGCCCCAGAGCCGAATTCCAGATCTCTTTGCCATATCCTCTGCACTTTCAGTAAAGCTCAATGTGGCCGAGGCCACTACTGCAATGCCCCCAGGGTGCTTTTTCTGTATGCGCATCGCCTCGTCTACGTCGATCCCCTCAATCGGATTGGCGTCATTTTTGTACAGTATCACGTAGACAACTTTCTGTCCAACCTCATCGGTCTTGGTGGCTATCATCTCTGCGCTGCCGTTGGACGTTCCGGCCTTCGCCACGCTATAGCCGTTGAGCTCCATAAGTTCAGCCAGTTCTTCATCGAAACTGTATCTGGTCTCTCGCAGGTTCATGCTCTCACACAAATTTTGTTTTGAACTATTTTGACATATTGTATCGGCGATGCGTCAAAGATGTGACAATATGTCACTTCAATGAGCAATCATAAAGATATGGAAAGGTTTTGTGCTCAGGCAACATCTAGCAGACAAATATGTTATATATAATGATATTGTATAACTACCTGCTGCTAGGAAACTCTGAAGATATAGTGTTTAACGTTACCTTTCGGACAAATGTCGAACTCACAAGATCTTGACACCTGGCCTATCCATATCGTTAATCACTATTCTGGCGAGAACCAATTAGTACCATCTAATTGGTCCTTGGATATGTAGTGCTTTCTCCAAGTGCCGCCAAAGGTACTCGGAAGTGAAACCGAACCGAAAACGAAGCCATCATGGCAAGATATATATTACCAGACTGCAACTTGTGGTGAATATGGAATCGAAAGGGGGGTATTATGGCATGAGCTCGATCCGGTCTGAGATCGCAAATCGGCTGGCCCAGTTCCTAGATCTGGACAAGGACGGCAGGAGGCGTTTCGTTCTGGAAGTGATCCTAGAGACTGGCGAGATCACCGTAAGCTCGCTCTATAAGGCGGTCAAAGAGAGGTATGAAACCTCGCGTAAGGTTGTGGCATCGCTCTTGGGATACATGTGCTCCAAGCTTGGGATACTGAGTGCCTACAAGAAGTCTTATCGCCTTCCCACTGTGTATGTCCTTCGAGACAATTACGTAGATTTGGTTCGCTTTATGCTGAAGTCTACAGCCAAAAACACATGACCAACGTGAAGGACGCTCCTCGAACCGCAACCACTTTGAAGATAAGATCCAAGTCAGAGCACTGGATAAGTCGCTCCAGAGACCCTTACACTGAGCTCATGCTCCGTCTTTTTCAGGATGAAAAGACGGCTCAGCGGGGCAAGAGATTTCTCATCATGCTGGAGGACAAACAAAAAAGCGGCAACCCCCTCCGGACCAATGAATGGAAAGAGGTCATGGACGCGCTCGAAGTAAGCAGATCCGCCTTTTACGCCATGAGAAATAAGCTTTTGGGGGCGGGTCTCATAGCCATTAGGGGTGGTGAGTACAGGCTTTCTGGGATGTTCAGCCGAGACTTGGCAGATATGTCCCGGTGGTGGTGGACTGCAGTTCTGGGCAACGACCCTGAAACTTTATAGTGCAGCAGTCAATTTTTGTATCCTCTTTTCGATCGTTTCTACAACTCTGTCGTTCTCCATGTATTCCAGCTCTTCGCCGCAGAAAGGACAGATGAAGTTGTTCTCGCTGGCCTCGTCAAAAACAAAACGAGCGCAGCCTTTGACACAAGCATAAAATATGTTGTTCTTTTCATAAGACAAACGGTTGTCCAACTTCCTTAGCAACTTCCTGACCTCGGACTCGAGGGCTCTGTCTAAGTTCTCAGGGCAGAGTATCCAGAGATACGTCAGCCATCCGCTCTCAGGATCTCGCTCTCTTCTGTAACTGGCCAGTCGATGTTCGTACAACAAGTAGAGCGTCCGCCGGACTGTGTTCAGGCTTATCTCTGTGATCTCGGTCACGTATTCATCTGTAACCTCTTCATCAGGCATGCTCTCTACTATGTGTAAGCCATCTTCCCCGACCAGTTTGCATATATAAGCTCGATGGATTGGATCCTCAATTACAGTCAACAGATCACCATTTGACCCTCCAAAGGGAGAGTTTTCAACGTATAGCGTTTGACGATTTGTATCGTCTAATGTCACTCTGGTGAAACCCAATTGGTGAAACCCAATCAGTTTGGGCAGGTTGGGCTTCGGCTATGGTATTGTCTTCTGACACTAGTGCTCTTCCTGCAGGTGACATCACCTCTTAGAAAGCACCTCCAGCAAACCGATCCACGGGTGGACTTCTTTGGATCCATCGATCAGTAATAAGGAGACGAATATACATATATGCACCAATTACTTATATTAATTTCGCCACCTAAATCTCAAATATAATGGCAAGTATGCAACTTGCATAGTGTCCCATAAACATTATAGGAGTATATGCACTTGATAATTAAAACCAAGCACATGAGCGCCAGTCAATAATATCACGCTTTAGACAGTTTGGTGCTTTATGCTACTGTTTTTTGTTCAACTGCGTAAGTTCTATGATGTAAAGACAGCAATAGAACAATAGCCAGTTAGTAAGCATGTTAATAACTCTTTTGTTGAGCGGAATAACCTCACAACGAGAGAGAAGGAAAAGAGGAGGCTGACCAGGAAAACGTTGGGCATCTCAAAAATGAAGCCGCTACAGGTCACATCATAAAATATATATTTTGTGACTCGTCACTTTGTGAAAACGGATAAGGGATTGAAGGTTGAAGATGTGGACGGGACAAAAAGAAAGTGGATACAAAGAACTCCCATGATGTCTGCAGGAATATGCGGACCATGCACGGATTGTTGAAGAGCTGATCACGTTCAGAATTCCGGTAGAAAATTGAAGCTAACAGTGGTAGGACGCCATGGTGATTTGCAAGTGGGGGTGCAAACCATGAATGGCCCATGTATGGAAGCAGTCCCGTTATTTAGGCCCTAACCCAGCTTCGGCAGCGTGCGAGATGCCCACATAGAGCGGTCATCCACCCTTCCCTCGACCGTAAACCCTCTGGATCCCGGCCCTAACAGCTCCTTCGTGGACTATCCGCAGTTATCCTCTACGCGGCCATCGGCTTGTTGATACCCTGGTCAGGAAGTAGGCGGTCTGATCGGTCGTCGAATGTAATCGCACATAACCGACACGAACTTTCGATATCGCCTTTTCTGCACTTTTTTGGCCGGGAACGCGAAAGAGCCTTTTTATCACATGAAATATCAAACTGGCCGATTGTTATGTTGTCCGGGTGCGAAACAGAAAAACATGCCGAATCCGGTCCCGAACTGACTGCAGGATCCTCTCAATCGCTTCATCACTGGATGGCGAGTCAGATTCGGCGCTTGACCCGCGGTGTTTGGACGCGGTCATGGAGGCTTTAGATGTCCGAAGATAGATTTCAAGATGGTATACTGTTATTACACACCGAAAGGTTCGTGGATGCGGTCGATTTCTTCAAGAGATTTGTAGAAGAGAACCCTTCTGATGGCCCTGCCTGGGAGAAGCTCGCGGTCTCTTATCTAGGGGCAGGACTTCTGGAAGAAGGTGAGATGGCAGCAGAGAAGTCTTCGGAACTGGACCCAAAAAACCCAGACATACTCGCACTTCTCGGCGGCATCCGATCTCTGAAAGGCAATCATGAAGATGCACTGAGCTATTTCGATTTAGCAATCGAGGCAAAACCCGATCACACTCGTTCCTGGATCTCCAAGACCACGACGCTTCGATCCCTCGGAAGGACGGATGAGGCCAAGAAGGCATATCAAGCAGGCGTTGAGAGAGATCCCCGGCTGAATGATCCAGAGAACTGGAACGACCTTGCCGGAGCCATCTACGATGATGAGAGATACCAGGAGACGGTGGAATTCTTCGATTTCATGATAGAGCTGGAGCCCGACGAGATCAGCTACAAGTTCAACAAGCTCGCGCCGCTCTCCAAGATGAAGAAGTACGATGAAGTGGTCGATCTTGCCACAGAGATCCTGGAGGATCAGCCAGATTTCCTGCCGGCGTGGATGGTGAAGGGCATCTCACTTCTGGCGTTGAGGCGCTATCATGAAGCCCTGGAATGCTTCAGCAAAGCGGTCAAGATCGACCCTGCCAACAACGAGGCACTGAACATGAAATCCCGGATTGAGCTGTACCTTAAAAGTGTCGAGAGCGAAACATCCGAATAATCGGCACCTGGCGGGCTACAGGACCGTCAAAGTGGGCCGTTTTCGGCCCTATGCCCCCTGTTGCCGCCAGCAGTCAAAATTATTGGATTTTTGAAGAGGAAAACTGAGGGACGGAGAATCCAGGAGCTATCGTTCAAACACTATAAATAGAAAGTCACCACATATAGTCTGCAAAGATGTGGGGGGATGATGAAAGGAGCAGCAATGGCGATCGCTACGATCGCTGCAATTCTTCTTTGTGGCCTTGCCGCGGCTAACCCAGCAATCAAAGAGCCTTTGCAGTACAGCCAATACTGCGAAAGGGAGCTCGTCAGCGGCACAGGTTATGTCGAGAAGTCGATCTCTGTAGTTGACAAGCACATCGCCTTAGAGTATTATGACGTCATGACCGGCAATGGCGAGATTGAGATGGATACGGTTCACGTCTACTCGCAGAATGCAGGGAAGCTTGCAAGAAACCTGAGCGATTCAGGATCTCCAAAGCACCTGAACCTGTTCGAGAACACCAAGCTCACCTACGAGGGTGACACGCCTTTAGAGGGCGGGAAGTTCATAAGCTCGGATGGCTTCTACGGCGGCATAGACGCTCAGGTCCAGGAGACTTTCAGGGTCAACAGGATGGAGAAAGACCAGACCACCTACTTCGGGTCCACTGAGAACTCAGATGTAGCTCACACCGTTGGGTTCGACACGTTGAACAGCTTCAACGGGACCTGGGGAACCGATGCGAGCATGCACAAGATATTCTACAAGGACATAAAGAGCCACGAGATGTTCTCCGGAGACTTCGAGGTGGATAAAGAGATCAAGTTCCACGAGAACGGATTTGCAGGCGACGAGAACAGCAGAGACGATAAAGACTCGTCCTGCTGCTCCATCTAATCCCAAGGTGCGACACGATAATTTCAAGGGAGGCTGAAAGAAAAAGCGAGCCAGATCATGAAAATGTGGCATGGTCAGCTCTTGCCGGTACGGTGTTTAACGATACCTTTTGGACAAATCTCTAACTCGCAAGAGTTTGAGATTTTACCTATTCGTATTGTTAAACACTAATCTCGCGAGAACCAATTAGTTTCACCTAATCGGTTCTCGACTATAATTCTCCGAAGGATCAGTCCGTATCGACACTCACCTTTTCGCTGTCTGCATCCACAGTCACCATCAACCCGTTCTTTATCGAAAAGAGATCCTCAGACACTTTGTCCACCAGGGGAATCCCGCTTATGATGGCGCCAACGGCAACTATGGCCTCGGACCTGAGGTTGATCATCGCGACTGGGGCAACGTTTCGCTTCTTGAGCTGATAGATCACGTAAGAGCCCACGGTCGAGCCCTTCCCGCCAGGAAATATTAACACTTTTCCGGCTATGCTCTTTTCATAGAGCTCGTGGCTCGGGTCGACGACTATTCCGGTATCTGGATCCACGGTGCCGAGGAAAGATATAGCCTCTTTGGATACCAGGGCCTCTCCTCTCGCTTTGCCGCTCGATACGCGATGACACTTAAACTCCATTCAATCCCTCCTCGTGGCAACGCGGACACAATCTTCTGCAGATCCGAAGGCGACCCCAATTTTACAGAGCCCAGGAATGTAAGCCAGAGCCTTGCCCGAGTTGGTCATCATCTTGCGGTGGCGGTCGCTCGCCGGTGAGACCACCATGCAGGTGTCGCAAAAGACCTTAGCCCCGCTCCGTTCGATCTTTTCCACGAGATGGGGACACTTATCTGCGATCCCGCGGGCCGTACAGATCCAAAACTCCCGTTTCACCTTCTCACGAGATAGGAGACTTGACAATCGTTCGAGCTCCCCCGGAGAACAATGAGGACAGCCCAAGGCCACAACGTCCACGTCTTCGTCAGGAGCGTTCATCTCGTAGACCTCGCGAATATCTTTTGGCCCCACATCCATCTCTTCTAGCGGTTCATGGGCAAAAGGTGCATCATCACCGAAGTAATAAAGAGCCACAGAACCGCTGGCAGCCATTGCAGCTCCAAGAGATTTCAGCTCGTCGAGAGCGGGCCTCTGCCTGAAGTGAAACCTCGGAACTCCGCTTCCAACCACTTTTCCGACCAGGTGCCCAAGGGCACCGTAGTCCGAGCCTTTCAAATCTGCCTCGACACGGATCTTGTGGGTGGGAAGCCTATTTTCGTCCAGGTGGTAGCCATAAAGAGGAGTCTTTCCAACCAGTGCCGCGGCCAGAGCTGAAGGTCCTCCTTCCCGGTTCGTCCTCGCCCCGATGACCGAGTTTGCAAAAGAGACCGCCGAAGATTCGCTCCAAGCCAGGTGTTCACCTCGACAAGCTGCATCTTTTCTCAGAAGATAAGGCGTGCAGGTGCAGTCTGTGGAGATCCCGAGGCTGCGGTAAGCTTCCACGACTGCCAGCTGGTTTTGGGCAAAGTTCTCTTCGATTCCCATCTCCTTCCAGCGGGATAGATCCATCCCTGCAGGGTTTAGTACGCTTGGAACCTTCACTTTGCCCTTCAAGTCGGAGATCCATTCCAACCCGGCAGGACCTATTGTCTTGTAGGAGACACCCGCGATCTGGACGCTTGAGATTGGAATCAGTTTCTCGGCACCGTATATGTCGCCCAGGGCCGCGAGGATCTCCATCGCTCTCCTCAAGGATTCGCCCTTTTCGCCATCCAGGACGAGCTCCTCCTCTCTGGTGAGATGCATGGAACCAATTCTAGATAGCAGGAATATAAAAGGTCTCCAAGTCGAGCCGAAGACGGTCTTAGATCAGCCCGAGATAAGATCAAACTGGTGATAGGACCAAACTGGACAGAGGATCAACTCAGAGATTAGAAGATCAGATCAGCCTTGTGATGGGATGGCCTTTCGAAGGCCAGACTTCCAGGTCCTTTGCCGCCTCTGAGATGAGAATATCGGTCATGGCGACAACCGGAAAAGCTGTTTCGGCGTTCTCGATCGGACCGTAGAGGACGAAGTCACCTCCCGCTAGAACTTGCAGCCCGGCAGAGGCCGAGTCACAGCTCTTCCGTGAGAGATCCTCCTTTTCTTTGAGCCAAGACCACGAGCTTACAGCATTATGTATTCCAGAGCCCACCGGAAGGCCGAACCTGGATTTTGCAACCACTGTGAACCTCAACGCCCGGCCCGCGCCATCGCCGAGGGGCATGACTCCAGGATCTATGAGGATGTTTTTCATGCCCAACGATTGGGCAAGGTCGATTAGGCCCCGGCTCCGACCGGCAACTCCTTCTTCGAGCGCTTTGATCCCCCCTTCGACAGATGAATCGGCTGGGTTGTACGCAAGAACGATGGCAGAATCAACCTCGGATTCTCTGAGGGCATCTTCTTCTTGCAAGGTCATCCCGATGCTCACGCTGTTGTAGATCGATTTATCGGCGTAGCCGATCTCCGAGACAAAACGAGCCATCTCGATGCGGGTTTTTGAATCTGCAGAGTCCAGGATCAAGGGGCCGCCCCAATGAGATTCCACAAAATCGAGGTACTTTCCGAAAGCTTGAGCGGTCTTAGCATAGAGGTGGAGCACAGCCGGGTTTCCGGTCTCTTCAGAGAGGACGGCTTGCCTGTAGATCAGCTCTTCTGCCCTCTTTTCATCGAAGATTCCTTTGTCCTCGTCCTCCACAATCCTGTGGCCCTGATAGAATATGGTGCCACAGAGGGCCGTCGGGTTCTCTCCGGGTTGGCCCCCTATCTTGACATCGGCCACGTTGGCCACGAACTGATCTTTGGCAAACCTGTACAACCTAGCACCGCCTCCTCAGCCCAATTATTCGAGCTTCTGGGCCAAAAGGGTTGGGATCACGGCGTCGACGACTCTCTTCAGACAAATCTGAAGATCACGAGACTTTTAGATCTGGTCCACTTGTGTTGTTAAGCACCATTCTGGGCCGTAGATGAAGTTGTTCTCGCCAACTATTTAGAACGGAGATGACAAAACCCATTCCCATGCAGTATTCGCAAGGCGGCCTGGGTAGGGTCTTCGTGGTCAGGATCGAAGATGGCGAAGACCTGATCCAGTCGATCCAGCGTTTCGTGAAGGAGAAAAGGGTCCAGTCCGGAATGATCCTCTTTCTTGGCGCTTTGAGAGAAGGAAAGTTCATCACCGCCCCGAAGGAGCCCACGATCCCACCAGGTGCGCCCTTCGTCGAGGAGGCAAAAGAGGCTTGGGAAACTTTTGGGATTGGCACAGTTTACCCAAATGAAGGCGATCCTCAGGTCCACATCCACGCTTCAGCCGGCAGAAAAGACGAGGTCATCACGGGTTGCTTGAGAGAGAAGTCCAAGACTTATCTCATAATCGAGGCCATAATCTTGGAGTTTGTGGGCCTTGGCGCCGAAAGAGCTTTTGACGAAAAGACGGGCCTGACCCTCCTCACCCTGGAAAAGAGGTTTTCATGAGAGAGTCACCCCTGAAAGAATCTTTTCTGCCGATGTCTCTCGATGAGGCAAAGCACGAGGGAATCGAGAGGTTTGACGTAATTCTGATATCAGGTGACGCTTACGTAGACCATCCCGCCTTCGGGACCGCTCTGATAGGAAGAGTGCTCCAGAATGCGGGCTACTCGGTTGGAGTCATAGCCCAGCCGGATTGGAGACGCGACGAGGACTTCAAGAAGCTGGGCGAGCCGAGGCTCTTTTTCGGGGTCACTTCGGGCAACGTCGACTCGATGGTGAACAACTTCACCCCGAACAAGAAAAGGCGGAGCCGAGACGTCTACTCACCAGGCGGCGCAATCCGAAGACCTGACCGAGCCGCAATCGTTTACGCTAACAAGATTCACGCTCTATTTTCCAAGACGCCCTTGATTCTTGGAGGAATCGAGGCGAGCCTTAGAAGGTTCGCTCATTACGATTACTGGTCCGACTCAGTTCGACAATCGATACTTGCGGACGCGCCCGCCGACATGATTGTCTTTGGAATGGGCGAAAAAGCCATCGTGGAGATAGCCAAGAGGCTCTCGAAGGGCGATTCTGCAAACGACATCAAAGACGTTCCTGGAACCGCGGTCAAGATGGAAGTTCGCCATTGGAAGGCGCAAAAAGCCTCGGATAAATATGGATACCTGGAGATTTCCTCTTTCAAAGATGTGTCAACGGACAAAAAAAAGTACGCCGAGGCATTCAGGCTCCATTACGGAGAGCAAGACCCTTTTCATGGAATGCCAGTCGTCCAGCCCCACCCTAAGACCGTCATAATCCAAAATCCCCCCGCAATGCCTCTTTCCACAGAAGAGCTGGACAGAATCTATGAGCTTTCCTACACCAGGAAGGCTCATCCCTCTTACCGAGAAAGGGTACCGGCTCTTGAGCCTGTCAAGTTCTCGATTACGTCTCACAGGGGCTGTTTTGGGTCCTGCGCTTTTTGCGCACTGACCCACCACCAGGGAAGAATCGTCCAGAGCCGAAGCGAGGAGTCGATATTGCGTGAAGCAGAAAGTCTTGCCAAGAGGTCTGACTTCAGGGGGACCATCCAGGACCTCGGCGGCCCCACCGCCAACATGTATGGCATGACCTGCTCGAAATGGAAGGAAGAAGGAGCTTGCAAGGATCGGCGCTGCTCGCCCCAATGCCCCAGCCTGAACACAAGCCACGAGAGACAGGTGGAGCTTCTCAGGAAGATTAGGGAAATTCCCGGCGTAAAGTGGGTCTTTGTAAACTCGGGGATAAGGCACGACCTGATCCTCGCCGACAGTTCAGATTATCTATCTCAGCTTTGCGACCATCACGTCTCAGGCCACCTGAAGATTGCTCCAGAACATGTCTCCGAGCGCGTGACAAAACTTATGCACAAGCCCTCTAGGAAAGTTTTAGAAGATTTCAGGGCCAAGTTCGAGTCTTTGAGCGATGTGATCCGAAAGGAGCAATATATCCTCCCTTACTTAATGTCCGGCCATCCCGGCTGCACTATCAAGGACATGATAGAGCTTGCCGAGTACATTCGAGACAACCGACTTTACACAGAACAGGTCCAAGATTTCACGCCGACTCCGATGACGGTCTCCACCTGCATGTACTACACGGGCCTAAACCCCCTCACAATGGAAGAGGTCCACGTTCCCAAAGATAGAGAAAAGAGGATACAAAGGGCCCTGCTCCATTACAGAGATCCCAGAAACTGGGGCCTGATCCGAGAAGGCCTCAGGATTGCCGGAAGAGAGGACTTGATCGGAGCCTCTCCGGAATGTTTGGTCCCTGCCGGAAAGAAGGCAGAGAGGAGAAACGATAGAAGAAGGCTGCAAAGACCCGAGCGGAAAAGTTCCCAGAAAGGATGGGCTCAAAAGGGATCTTCAAAGACGAAACCGGATCGAAAAAGCGGGAGAAGCCGAAAAAAAGACAAACGATCCACATAGAACGGTTCCCAACATAGGGGCACCGCCTTTCTGAACAACACGCGATTTTGTTGATATTTTTTTGACATCGTTTTAATGTTATGCAGTGCCCCAGATATTGTAGCATCATTTCACCCATCAATGAGAGACAAGTGTCATAAGTGTTAACGAATTCAGAGACGCGCCCAGTTAATCATACCCTGCATCAGAAAATATACTTAGAAAATATTATATCGATTGAGTGCCACATGTAAAAGAGGGTGTAGATTTTGCAGGCACTCTCAGAACGTTGTTCCATAGCAGAAAATCTATCAGGCTGTTGCTTAGATTGCAGGCGAAGCTTCGATGTGGTCAGGTCCAAAGTGCTGGCCTTCTGTCACGAGATTGAATCCCGTGAGGACGAAGTCCACACGCCGGAGGATCTATACCAGATTTACCAGGACCTAGACGACTTGGCCCATCTGGAGGTGAGCAGCCATCTTGCCAGCCACATCCTAGAGGATCCCGAGATTCGGCAGGCACTTCCCACAATACGCTCTTACTATGCCGCCTTCTTCGATCATCATGAAGTTCTCTTGGCAGAGAATATGCTCAGGTCAAAAGATCCCTGGTCCATGCTGAAGAAGTTCCCGCTCTACCCTCGTTACAAAGCCCTGATCAAGAATCAAGTTGAGGCCGTGAGCTTATCCCAGGACCAAGTTCTGGCGTTCTTGGGATGTGGCCCCTTGCCCATATCTTCGATCCTTTTGGGGGGCCTTTACGGGATTCGTTCCATCGGCCTGGATGTCGATCCTCTGGCGGCCTCGTTGGCGAGAAAGTGCATTCAGTGTCTGGGATTAGAGGAGAACATCTCTATAGTCGAAGGGAACGAATCAGTTTTGGCAGATCTAGAATGGGATGCGGTTCTGGTGGCAGCCCTCGCCGAGCCCAAAAAGCGGATATTCCAGACGCTTCGCACCATCCTGAAAGAGACCGGGCCCCGACCTATTTGCTATAGGACCTACACAGGGATGCGCGCAGTCCTCTATCAGCCAGTTCAGCCAGAGGAGATAAAAGGCTTTAGAAAGACATGTGAGATTGCGCCCCAGGGCAGGGTCAACAACACCCTGGTGGTTCTGGAGCCTGAAGACGATGCCGATCTCTGAAGACGCGATACGATCCGAGCTTTTGGATGTCTGCGCCAAGGTCGAGAGCCTGAGCGACGAAGAGATGCTCACAGGGCCTTCGCACTTGCTGGAGGTGCCCTTCCGCCGCCTGGACGTTCTTGCATCTCAAGAAGTTGATGAAGAAACGGTGGACAAAATCCTTCTGGATCGGGACTTTCAGCAAGTTCGGGAGGCTGTCGCAAGGCTCAGGAACGTCTACAGCCTGAGGCTGGAGATCGAAGAAACTCGGTCGATTTTGGAAAGCCAAGACCCCTGGAAGACCCTGAAAGGGTTCACTTTTTACCCAAACTACCAGATATTGGCCGAGACGGAACAAGCAGGCGCATATTTGAGTCCTGGCGACACCGTGGCATTCTTAGGATCCGGCCCGCTCCCTTTAAGCCTGATCGTTCTTTGCAGCGAACGCGGTTTGAAGGGCATCGGGATCGAACGCGTTTCAGAATGGGCCGAAATTTCCCGAAAGGTTCTGGACAGGCTCGGCCTTCAGTCTGAGATCGTGATCCTGGAAGGAGACCAATTCACCTTCCCTCTAGAAAGGGAATGCCAATTGGTGATGATCGCAGCCATGGCCAGGCCCAAAGAAGAGATATTCAGGCACTTAGCAGAAGTCCTCTTGCCAGGAACGAGGGTGTCTTACAGGATCTACGAAAACGGTTTAAGAAGACTTCTGGACCTTGATCATTCTTTCACACCGCCACCGGAATTTCGGGAGACTCTTCGCGTCAGGCCAAAGCCCCCCGTCAACAACACGGTGATATTCCTGACCCGAACAAATCGATAAATTGGTCATCAAGATCGAAAGTCTTGGGTGCCGATCATTGAGGAAAATCTAGAAAAAAGCACAAGATGCTCATCTTTGTTGTGGTAGCCATTTGGTCTCAAGTTGGCGGTTTTCGGCGATTCACAACCGGATCAGGATCTGGGCCTAGCTCGAAGGTCTATACACATCTGGCAGCAGCCCTGCACCCACATCATCTCTCCGGCCTAAATGTTTTTATCTTTCCAACCACCTCCGAATCATCATGACGAAACAGGTTCACGCAGCCCATATTCTAGTCAAGAATGAGAAGAAGGCCAAGAAAGTTCTGGATATGATAAACAAGGGTCAGAACTTTGCAGAGCTGGCCAGAAAATACTCCGAATGTCCCTCGAAGAAGGACAAGGGCGACCTTGGATGGTTTGGCAAGGGCCAGATGGTTCCAGAATTCGAATCAGCCGCTTTCGAGGGCCAGAAAGGCAAAATTGTTGGACCGGTGAAGACCGATTTTGGTTATCACCTGATAAAGATCATCGATAAGAAGTAACAGGATGTTCTAAACTGGAATTTTCGCGGTCAGAACCTAAAGACTGATCGATTTCAGTGTGACTCGCATAGTGTTCGACGACGCCTTTCGGGCGGGCATTGGATTCTTGTGATGTTCGATATTTTGGCCCGCCCGAACTCGTTGTGCTCGCAATCGTCGAACGCTATGACATTCGGATGAGGACAAATTTACCTAATCCGATTCGTCTCATCTAGTCGGTTCAGGACTACATGTAGGCTCTAATCGCTTCCACATCAAGGCTGCGTCCTTCCCAGGCCCGTAATAGCCCTCCAGTCGCTTGGCCTTTTGGTATCCAAGCTCAGAATAGAGCGCCAGTGCCGCCTCGTTTTCAAAAGAGACCTCAAGCTGGGATGCCCTCGCGCCCGAATTTTCAAATTCCCTTTCCAACGCATCCATCAGAGCGCGGCCGATTCCCATTCTCCGATACAGAGGATGGACGTCTAAGGTGACGGCCTTTCCCCAAATGCCGCTCACCACGCCCATGATGAAACCCACTATGCCCACACTTTCCACCTCTGCCACAAGAGCAATTCCCCTTTGAAGTAGAAAAGAGAGCATTTGCTCAGAGAAGGCCATCTCAGGAGAAAAGCAGAGCTTTTCAGTGGAGAGGATCATGGCGAGATCCTTCTCATCTGCTCTGCGGACCCTCATTTGTTCTCAGATACCTGTTTCAGAACGTCAGTGTACGCGCCAAATACAGAGGGAATGTCGACGGTCCCGACTACATCCACAACGCCTATGGCAGCGATCACCTCGCCTTCTTTGTCCCTGATGGGTGCAACAGAGACGGGAACATTTTCGTAGGCACCGCTCTTGGGCACGGTCTTGATGGTATCACCAGTCCTTATGACCTCTTCCAAAACCGGGCCCGAATATTCGTCGTCAAGAACCTTTCCCGCCTCCGCCCTAACACCTGGGGCATCCCTGCTCCTCAAAGTTATGGGAAGCCCCAATATCTGGTTGATCGCCAGCGCCAAGGGGGCGAGATCTTCCGACCCCGATCTTTCCGAAATTACCAGCTCAGCCATGCGCAATATTCAGGCTCTAATTGTTGATATAGTCGACCCTTTATTAATCGTGGCTCAGTACTGCTTCAAGAACCTGGCTTGGAACCCATGATATTTGGCAAACCCTTCAGAGTCTCTTTGGCTCAGAGTCTCGCTATCGAAAGATACCATCTCCTCATCGTACAGTGCGTCTGGCGACTTCCTACCCACCGAGAAGGCATTGCCACAGTGAAGCTTCATCTTCACAGCACCATTGACCCTCTTTTGGCTCTGGTCTAGGAAGGCGCAGAGGTCCGCATAGAGAGGATCGTTCACCAATCCCATGTAGGCAAGCTCAGACCAAGCCTCATCCACCGTAGATTTGAACCTCAGCTCTGCCCTCGAAAGAACCAACCGTTCCAGGTCCCAGTGTGCGTTCATGAGAACTGTGGCAGCAGGATGCTCGTAGTTTTCCCGAGCCTTGAGTCCCAGGACTCGGTCCTCGACCATGTCAGTTCTGCCAACGCCATGTTCACCAGCGATCTGGTTGAGCTTCGATATCAACTCCAAACCTGCCATCGTCTCTCCGTCCAGAGAGACCGGCACGCCCTGTTCGAACTCGATCTCCACGATTTGAGGTGGGAGACCCGATTCAGGGGACTTGGTCCAGGAATAGATCTCTTCAGGCGGCTCGTAAAACGTGTCCTCAAGCAACCCGCCTTCGATGCTCCTCGACCAGAGGTTCTCATCTATGCTCCAAGGCTTCTCTTTCGTCACTGGCACATCGATCCCGTGATCTCTCGCGTAATCGATCTCCCATTCTCGGCTCAGATCGAGCTCACGCATGGGTGCAATCACATCGAGATCCGTAGCTCTGAAGATGGCTTCGAACCTGAGCTGATCGTTTCCTCGACCCGTACAGCCATGTCCGAGCGCATCTACGCCCAGCTCTCTTGCAATTTCTACGGTCTTCCTGGCGATGAGAGGTCTTGCAATCGCCGTTCCCAATACGTAGCCCTCAAAGGAACCGTTGGCCTTGATCGAGGGGAATATGTAGTCCTGGACGAATTCTTCTTTGGCGTCAATTACGTAATGTTCGTCGCTCAGCTTCTCTGCCCTTTTGTTTCCTCTTTCTATGTCCTCCTTTGGCTGACCGACGTCCGTAAGAACCGTTATAACCTTGTCAAAACCGTAATTCTCTCTCAGGATGGGGATGCAAACCGACGTATCCAAGCCGCCAGAGTAAGCAAGTACGATAACTTTAGACAAACTAACATCACCAAGGGCGTACACGAACGGCAGTTATTTGAACTCTGCGCCTTTGCCCATGCGATAACTCTATAACTTCTCCGCCAGTATTGAGGTTGATGATCCCGCTACTGAACACCACCGCGCTCAAAGTTGATTATGACGAGGATCAAAGAGAACTCCGGGCCCGGGGAGCCATCTCTATGCTGGTCCAGCCAGCCTTGAACAGGATGAACCACAGGTTGGCCGAAGAAAAGCCCGCCCTGGTCCGGGACAAAGACATAATCGCGTCCACCTGGCTTCCGCCCATACCAAGCGGCCCTTTCAAGAGGCTGATCCTCAGCGAGGCAAAGATCGCCATTGGTCGATTCGTTCCCCAGACCGTGAGCATTGAGGTGACCCGAGAGGGCAGGTCCGGACTCAATTATTGCCCCCCAGGCGATGGTGAAGGGGGGATGGAAAAAACTGATATAACGAGGGTCATAGACGAAGCCTTGGACCTTGGAGCTTGCATAATAACCTTCACAGAAGGAGATCCCCTTGTAAGAGAGGACATTCTCGATCTGATCCGTCACGTCGACCCCCAGAAGGCAGTTGTGGAGGCATTCACCCACGGCCTCGAAATGACTCCTGAAATGGCTCGAAAGCTGAAACAAGCAGGACTTTACAACCTTCTTGTTGGCGTCTACAGCAAAGAGCCCGAAGAGCACGATAAGATCAGGGGATTCATTGGTGCCCACAAAAAAGCGATAGATGCCATCGAAATGGGACTGGAAGCAGGTCTCCTGGTTACCATGTCCACCCATGTAAAAGGCAATCGGGTGTCGCAGATTCCGGAACTTTATGATTACGCCAAAGAACTTGGGGTCCACGAGTTTTCGATCTGGGAAGGGATCCCCGAGTCCGCCGAGGAGAAGCACACCCAGATCGGAAGGGAAACGATTCTCAGGTTCTATAAAAAGGTCAATAGAGCCCCAGGAGGTCCCAGAGTTTTTGCCAACACCTATTTCGAGGGAGAGATGCTGGGTTGCATGGCGGGACGCCGCTGGCTTCACGTCGGTGTAGATGGAAACGTAAAGGCTTGTCCCTATTTGCAGGAAAGCTACGGCAACGTGCTAGAAAGTTCGTTGAAGGACATATGGAACAACATCAGAAGATCCAAGAAATTCGATGACTTCAAAACCACTTGCCCCGCCCAAGAACGGACCCTCCAACTCTGAAGTTCTCCTCATGCAATGGAGAAGTCCCCCACCATGAACGAGTAGAACTGTCAGTCCTGTTCGCCTAACCGATCAAGATACCCGGCTCGATCCGGATTATAGTCTGCGGTCGAAGTTCATGGCAGATCCAAAACGCTTCAAAGCGATGCTCCAAGCTCGCCAGATCGAGCGCCCCGCAGTTTAGAGATTCAAGTTCGCACCCCCAAAGATAAAACGCGGTGGAAAATTATTAGTATAGACGTTACCATCTCTCAAAAAAGAGGATCGGTATGAGCATCATTAGAAATTTTAGGATGAATTTCGCCGTCTGGATGAGACGAATATTCATGAAAAAGAGGGCAAAGATAGGCATATATGGACCACCTAACGCTGGCAAAACCACACTGGCGAACAGAATTATAAGAGACTGGAGCGGAGAGGAGTTGGGGAGCGCTTCCGAGATACCTCACGAGACCAGGCGGGCGATGAGGAAAGATGGTGTTACCATAAGCGGTGTCAATGGATCCAGCATCGAGCTGGACATCGTCGATACGCCAGGAATGGCCACAAAGATAGATTTCAAAGAGTTTATGGCCTACGGGATGGATGAAATCGAAGCGAAGAAGAGAGCGAAAGAAGCTACAGAAGGCGTGATCGAAGCGGTCAAATGGCTGGACGACTTGGACGGCATTCTACTGGTCATGGACGCAACGGAGGATCCCTACACCCAAGTGAACGTCACCGTAGTTGGAAACATGGAGGCCAGAAAACTTCCTCTCTTGATAATCTCCAACAAGATCGACCTTCCAAACTCGTCACCCTCCAGGATCAAAGCAGCCTTCCCGCAACATCCTACGGTATCCATATCTGCGCTGAAAGGCTCGAATATAGACAACCTGTACGAAGCCATCGCGAAACACTTTGGGTGAGGCAATGCATGAAGTACAGATGGATCTGATCTCTGCAGGAAGACTGAACAACATGTCCTCGGCGGAGAAGATTCGGCTCATACTGAACAAGGTGAAAAACGGTAGGATTGTGGTGTTGGAGACAGGTCTAACACCCGAAGAGGAAATTCGGCTCATCGAGATGACCATGACCGAAATACGCGTGGACGAGTTTTCAGGAATAGAGATCGAGAGCTACCCCGCCAGGAAAAAAGGGACTTTCATTGACAAGATCAGAGGGAAAACCAATACGGGAAACAGCATGACTGTAGTTGGACCCGCCAACCAGCTAAGGACCGTGGAGAAAGATGAATATCAGATCACCACCAGGGTTTCTGTTGGTGATGGGGATTAGACGTTTATGCCTCACATATGCACCCGGTGCAAAAACGTCTTCGACGACGGTGTCGATGTTTTGGGGGGGTGTCCTGTCTGTGGCTGGAAGAAGTTTCTATTCGTGAAATCTGAGGCTCAGATCGAAGAGGTAAAGAAGACTCTGAATGCATCCGAAATCGGGGGGCCTTACGAGCCTTGGCCGGAGAACGATGATTCTCTGCGCAGAATTTTGGAAGAGCCCAGCCCCAAAAGTGACCCTAAACCGGACAGGCCACCCCGAAAACATGAGTTACGCGCAAAACGCGATCTGCCCGAACCGAACACCGATGCACCGAAAGAGAAGCTCGACGCTGATGGCGAAGAAACCGTGGAGAGCATCAGAATCCCAGAACCTGGCACTTACGAGCTCAATTTGGCATCTCTTTTCGAGCGCGACGAACTGGTAATGGCCGTAAAGGACGGCACCTATCTGATAGACCTCTCCTCAGCATTTAAGAAGTGGAAAAAGAGCTGATCACTCGGATGGATCTTCGCCCTCCTTCACCACTTCGACCACGATCCGTTCCCAGTCGGAGTCTACTCCATGTAGAGCTTCGGCTATGCTTGATACGACATTTCCCATGATCTCTTGGGTGAACTTGTTCATGGGAACCTTCTTCTCATCGATCTTCAGATGGACATCCAGTTTTTTAGCCCCCCAAATATCTCCACTAGACCAGACTTACAAACGCGGGATGTGAAACCTACTTTCCACCGAAGATCATTATAGCAGGAGTGTTCACGGTCGTGCTGCCCACCGAGAAGGGGGGCGTGTAGACGGTAGTTCGAGATAAAGTTCTGTTGCTTATTGATATCGAGAAAGGCGGAGTGTAAGTCACAGGATTGGGACCACCTAGAGCCAAAGTCTCTTTGGACGTTACGCCAAACGTGCCAAAGCCACGGCCCAAGGTTCTAACGTCAATGGCAGCAGCACCTGTCGTAGGAGCTTTTGGGGCATACTTGATCTCTATGATTTCACGATCTGGCGTCGTAACCGACTCTTCTTTATCCTTGCCCTTGGTGCTCAGGTCGAGTACAGCTCTATCATCAGCCGCAACAATGCCCACCAAGAGCATAGAGACTATTACAGCAATCAAAATGATCTTCATACATAACCTCCCGTTTCCTTGCCGGGACTTTGAGGTATTACCATTTATTCCTTTTGGGGTGTGGAGAGGGTGCCGGCTGGAATACTTCGGAATTCAGACCGGTCTCGTTAACTCTTCGAGGAAACGAGAGTTAGCAACGATAAATCGCTAACAGGGTGAATTTGAAATCCCCCTTGTTTCGAGTTGCCGATGGCCATTTATGCAAAAACAGCAGGCAGTGTGCCAAATCTGCTGTAAATTGAGTTCTGGACTTTGCGTATATCAATAGCAATCGTGGCTATCAGAAATACTGCCAACTCCAACCTTGCGAGAAACGGATGGTAACACCCGATTGTCTCTCAACCGGGATTGCGGTCAAGATGGTTTAAAACGATATATCGCCATATGGCGATATATTTATATGTCTTCAAAGCAAGTGTCAGGTGTGATGAGACGAACGGCCACGGACTTGCGCGTCAAGATCCTCAGTGCTCTCGCAGATCCCACCAGACTGGAGATCGTGGAGTTTCTCGGAGACGAAGAAAGATGCGTCTGCGAGATCTTTCCAGCATTTGGGAAAGCACAGTCAACAATATCCAAACACCTGAACGTGCTTTATGAGGCAGGAATCCTGGAAAGGCGGATGGAAGGCAAGCGAACGCTCTACAGGGTAAGATCCCCAAGAATTTTCGAGCTGCTGAAGGAAGTTGATGCGCGGGTTCTGGATCAGATCTCAGAGATGAAAGAAGCCGAGAAGATTATAGAGGCTTCAGTCAAATGACTGAACAAAACATTTGACCAAGAACTATGGTCTTGAGCCAATTGGACATCACTAACTGGTTCTCGCAAGATTGGTGCTCGACGATACGAACAGATCAAAATATTGAACTCATGAGAGTTCGCATATTCTGCCCAAAATTCGGCCCAAAAGGTATCATTAAATGTTATAGGTGATAAAAGAATGGATCTCATAACTGGAACTTTGTTGCTGGTCCTCACTGGAATTGCAGTGGGCTTTGCTGGCGGCCTTTTGGGCGTTGGCGGCTGCTTTATCATGGTTCCTATCCAGATATGGGTGTTCACATCCTTTGGAGTTCCCATGGACATGGCGGTGAAAATCGCCTTCGGCACGAACCTGTTGGTCGTTTTGCCCACCGCGATGAGCGGCGCGTTGGGACATAACAGGAAGGGCGCAGTCCTCTGGCAGGCAGGAAAAATATTAGGCATAGTTGGAGCAATGGGCGCCCTAATCGGCGCCACAATCGCGGCTCAGATTCCTGGAGAAATGCTGAAGGTAATCTTCGGGTTGGCCATCATGTTGAGCGGCATAAGGATGGTCACTGCTAAACCTTTGAAGATGGAAGAAGATCCGGTTGAGGACCCCCTGACATTGGCCGCCTGGGCGCTTCCTTTGGGAGTTGTGACAGGAATAATCGGGATCGGGGGAGGCATCCTGATGATTCCGGTGATGGTCTTGGCATTGAAGTTCAAGATGCATCAGGCCGTTGGAACCTCCACCGCCATGATGATCTTCACCACAATAGGCGGCGTTATAGGGTATGTCCTGAACGGTCTTCAGATTCCAGATCTTCCGGCTTACTCTGTCGGCTACGTCAACTTGCTGGCCTTTGCTGCACTTGCCATGACCAGTGTCCCGATGGCCCAGGTGGGCGTCAAGGCATCTCATCGATTGCCGGCTGCAGAGCTTAGAAACGTCTTCATCCTGGTGATGTTTTATGTGGCCCTCAAGATGATGGGTGTGTTCACCTGGCTTGGATTGCCGCTGTGAAGTGCCGCTCTGATGAAGTTATAGTCAAGAACCAATTAGATGATACTAACTGGTTTTCACCAGAATAGTGTTTAACGATAGTGATGGGTGAGATGGCTTGAATGTAGAAATCATATTTCCGCCCTTGGAAGCGGGCTTGGCCGCCCTCCTGGAGTACCTATCAGCCCACGTCCTGACCTGTCTCATTCCCGCCTTCTTCATAGCAGGGGCCATAACCGCCCTCTTGAAGAAAGATACGGTGCTGAAGTACTTTGGTGCCGATGCCAATAAGTGCGTATGCTACAGCATTGCTGCCACCTCTGGCACAGTCTTGGCAGTCTGCAGCTGTACCATACTTCCGATGTTTGCAGGGATACACAGAAAGGGCGCAGGAATAGGGCCTGCTGCATCCTTCCTTTTCTCAGGTCCTGCCATAAACGTCCTTGCGGTCTTGCTAACTGCTAGAGTTCTGGGATTGGACCTCGGAGCTGCAAGGGTAGCGGCCGCAGTCTCGATGGCAGTAGTTATCGGCCTTGTCATGGCTTTCATCTTCGAGAGAGGTGGCGTGAGCCAAAAAAGCGCTCCACAAGCGCCCCTGATTGGCGCAGATGATGAGAACGGCAGACCTTCCTATATATCGCCAATCTTCCTCGCGCTCTTGGTTGGGATACTTCTAGGGGCAACTTCGGGCTTTGCATGGCAGATCAAGACGTCCCTGGTCTCGGCTTTAATTTTGGTGTCCGCCTGGATGCTGAAGACTTACTTTCTCGAAGAGGAGAGGTCTGATTTCATTGGCGAGAGCTGGTGGTTGGCGAGGAAGATATTTCCATTGCTCCTGATTGGGACATTCGTAACCGGAGTAATCGGCTACTTCTTGCCGGTGGATCTGATAAAGCAAGTATTTGGCACCAGCAATTTCGCGGCCTGTTTCGTTGCCGCGATGACTGGAGCCCTGCTCTACATGCCAACGCTCCTTGAGGTCCCCATTGTTGGAACGCTCTTTGGTTACACATCAGGAGTGATGGCGCCAGGACCTGCTCTGTCTCTCTTGTTGGCAGGCCCTTCTATGAGCTTGCCCAACATGATAGTTATCTGGCGGATAATAGGTGCCAAGAAGGCGGGCGTCTACATCTTGCTGGTTGTAATCCTCTCCACATTGATGGGCATGATCTACGGTGTGGTTGCATAGTTTGTTGAAAGTTGGCTTTGCTGAACGTTGAATGGTTTGGATAGGAACGTAAAGGTGGTAGAGATGGTGAAGATAGAAGTCTTGGGAACCGGTTGTGCCAAGTGCAAGTCGCTGGCCAAAAACGTGGACAAAGCGGTTGAGGAACTTGGAACAGATGCAGAAGTGATCAAGGTGGATAGTCTCCAAGATATCATGAACCGTGGAGTCATGATGATACCTGCCCTCTACATAGACGGCAAAGAGATTGCGGTGGGAAGGACCCTTTCCGTCGCCGAGATTAAGTCACTTCTCGATAAATCGACAACTTCTGACTGAAGTCAGGAGCTTGTCCCTTGAGTATATACGCGTATTATCTATTTTTACTTGTTAATACTTTTTCATATTCCCTTCGCCACACGGGACTTACTATGCACAGAAAATTTAGATCTCCTTCACCTACATTCTCGATGTATTGCGTAGAATTGGGCGGGATGTATACGACCTGGCGAGGTTGGACCCTTTCCTCTTCTTCGTCGATGTGCATTATCCCTTCACCTTCCAGGATGTAGTAAACCTCAGAAGATGGACTCAAAATGTGAGGCTTTGAAGCTTCGTTCGGCCCTAAAGAGGCGTGAGCTAGGCTGCATTCCATCTTCAGGTCCTCATCTTCACGATCAGGATGAAGAAGTTCGCAAATGTTCGTGCCGTCCAGAGCGATGAAACGCTTACAGTCACACACGTCTTTTATGAGCATGGTCGAACCAACCTGCTTTTGATATATCTTTTCAGAAGAGGTCCGGGTTGACCTCTCCCAAAAATTCATCCCAAAGATCTGGGTATCTCCGTATGAACTCAGCCATCAGCTCTTTGCACTCGTCGAGATCCAGATCGATGACCTCAACTCCATGTGACTCCATGAACGCTCTTGCCCCAGGTGCGTTTTCTGACTCGCCTGCAACGACTTTCTTTATCCCAAACTGGACCACGGCGCCGCCACAAAGGTAGCAGGGCATCAGGGTCGAGTGAAGTGTGGTGGCGTGATAACCGCCGGTCAGCCTTGCGTTTCGCAAACAGTCTATCTCTGCATGCATGAGTTGGTCACCATATTGAACTCTCCGGTTGCGCCCTCGTCCTATGATATTGCCGTTCTCGACGAGGACCGCACCTATTGGAACTCCGCCTTCGTCAAAACCCGCTTTCGCCTCTCTTATGGCAGCTCTCATGAACTTGTCCAAAGATCAACACCCCCTTTCCGAAAAGTTCGCCCTTCGCACAGATCATATCTTCTCGACAATCCCCATGGCCCAGAATTCAGCTTCAACCTCGATCTCGACTCAGATATCGACTCAGTTCGATTCAACTCAAATTTCAACAGTCACCCGCTTAACATTTTCGGCGGGCTCCATAGGCTCCGTAGTATCTGGCGATTGAGTTCAGGGATAAACGTATGCGCCTTCAACCTCTAGGCCGTAGAACTTCTGGACCATGTCTTGATGGACCTCTTCTGGGTCGACATCCTCGAAGAGCTCTGGATGGAACCAGTCGGCAAGGTAAAGCTCCCCGATCATGGACATCACACCGCTGTTGGCCTTGCTGCTCATGACGTAAACCTTTCCGTTCTTGACCGCTTTGACGTTGGCAAGTTCAGGCCGGGACATAATCTCGGATCGGACCTCTTCCAAATTTTCTTTCGTGAAGGGGATGCCAGTGGTCGCCCAGACCAGCCGCACAATCACATCAGGATCACTCTGGACCACCCACTCAGGACACACCGTAGGATATTTTATCTCCTCTTCGCGTGCGATGTTCCTGCCGCCAGCAAAGATTATCCTGCTGTCAGAAGGTGTCCCTGCCGAAGCTGTATGGTATGTCCATCCTCGCTCCAGGAAGACGGCAGGTCGCATCTCGGGATCGAGGTTGGAAGTCCTCTCCTCAATCATCTCCAGGTATCCTGCCAGAAAGTCGATCATCTCTTCGGCTCGGTCCTCTTCATCCAGCAGAATCCCCAGATTCCCTATGACTTCGTTCACTCTCACAGGATCTGCGAAGCTTTCTTCGAGCACGGGAATTCCGGTCTTCTCGATGCTCTTTCGATCCTCTTCAGAGATCATGGTGTCCGCGATCACCAAGTCAGGGTCCAACTCGATAATCCGTTCCAGGTCGAGTGTACGTGAACTCTTGCCAACGACAGGAACCTCTTCCAAATAAGGCGGAAATAGCGAGCTCGATCCTCGTCCAATGATCTTTTCGCCTGCGTTCAGGGCGCATACGATTTCCGAGGCCGAAGAGGAGAGGGAGACGATGCTCTCCACTGGAAGAGGTACGCTCACGGATTGGCCGGTGTAATCGGTTATGACCACTTCCTGGGCACAACCAGTGATGGGTAACGCTGAAATGCAGAGAAATATGAATATCGCTATCAACATCTGAGATCCGTTCATGATGCAACCACCAAAAGTCAAGTTTGTTTTAATTACAATAAATTACGTTTACTAATAAAGGTTGCGATCTTCCAAAAAGGATATAATGCGGCCCGATTATATTCAAGAACCGATTAGATGGAACTAATCGGTTCTCGCTAGAATAGTGTTTGACGATACGAATAGACCAAATCTCAAACTCTTACTTCTCGACTGCGGCTCCCTTCAGCACGATATCCCCTTCTTCCACGCCGAGGTCGCCTGCTATGACTCGACACTTCGCCTTCAGGAGGAAGAAGAGTGCATGGTTCTCTTCGGAAAGGGCCTCGTAGTTCCCCTGCCCCTTGCTTATTACCATCTCAGAATTTTCATAGATCTCTACGAACTTTGTGCTGCAGGTCTTGAGAACCGTTCCGGGCGCTTTTGTTCCCGAAGAGATTATGGTTGCAACTTCGTCCAAGCCAGCCCTCAGGGCGTCTTCCCTCGTTGCATCGTTTATGACAGGAATCTCCCTGACGACGTAGGTTGTGGGCTTTCCCAGCTCTTCTATCAAGATCTTGTCAAAGACAGCCTCCCCGGCGTTGTCGCCCAGGTAGAGGATCTCATCAGCCAGATCCAAACGTTCTTTAAACCTTTCGTAATCGAAGACGGCGAAATCTCTCTGAAGGGCGTCTTCAACCTCTCTTTCGACATCGAAGTTATCATTGGCTCCAAAGTCGATTACGTTGCCTGCGATAGCGATCCTAATGGCCGTGAGAAGAGGGTCGTCAGATTCTCTGACCTTCTTTTTGAGGTCAGGATATAAGGAGAGCGCCGTATCGGTGTTTTCGATCTTGATATCGAGGTAGGGGTCAAAAACGCCAGTTATCTCTCGGATCGCGCCGTAAATCAGGATGCCTGCCTCTGGAGGGGAGCACTCTAGAGGTATGTCCTTCAGCGCCATTCCGACCTCGTCTAAAAGCCGTTTTATCTTTGCTTCGTCCTCGGTTGCGATCCGGCCAGCGCGAAGCGCCTGATCCAGGAAACAGGGAATGCAGTCGAGATAGGTCCTCATCTTTCCCCAAGTTGGGATGTTTACACGATAACGTTTTCGGCACCTCGGAAACTGCGCCATCAGATACTGCCTTTGGACCGTCGTAGTTGACCAACCCCTGAGGATGCCAAGGATGTAAACATTTTCTGCATGATTTTCATAATATTTGATCGTTAGCTTTAATACCATGACAGTCTGAGTCATACCACCACAAAGCACATCCAAACGAGTCGAACAATATCGGGATGTCACAGAAATTCAGAGGTGGGTAGCGTTTTGTTAGGCATAAATGATCCTTGGATTTGGGGTGTCTACGTCCTATCTTTCTTGAGCACGATGTTATGCGTGACCTATGGACTTGTGAATTGGAACAAAGGTGGCGAAAAAGAATCTGAAGAAATACTGGAAGAGATCAGGTGGGAAGAGAACGAAAAACAGATGCAAGAAGATGAACTGGGGTTGTGATCTATGGACATACTGCTGCTCAATGTCATAGTGCTAGTCTACATACTGGCGATCGGCTACTTGGGTTACAGAGGTTGGAGAGATACCAAGGACTCTGAGGACTACATGGTCGCAGGCAGAAAGATACACCCCTACATCATGGCCATGAGCTACGGGGCGACTTTCATAAGCACTTCTGCCATTGTTGGCTTTGGAGGCGTTGCAGGACTCTTCGGGATGGGACTTCTCTGGCTTACCTTTCTCAACATCTTCGTTGGCATATTCGTTGCCTTCGTGATATTCGGAAAGCGAACCCGAAAGATGGGACACAACCTGGGCGCCATGACCTTTCCGGAGCTTCTGGCGAAAAGGTTCGAGAGCAGGTTCATCCAGTACTTTGGCGGCCTAGTGATATTTCTTGGCATGCCCATGTACGCCTCGGTGGTCCTGATCGGAGCTGCCAGGTTCATCGAGACGACACTTGCCATCAACTTCAACATTGCCTTGATGCTTTTTTCCATCATCATCGCCGCTTACGTGGTTCTAGGCGGGCTAAAAGGCGTCATGTACACCGATGCAATGCAGGCCACCATAATGTTCTTTGGAATGACGTTTCTCCTGGTGATGACTTACGGTCAGCTTGGAGGCGTGGCCCCTGCTCATCATGCGCTCACCGATATGGCAAGTCAAGTACCCTCAAGCCTCACTTCAATGGGACACACAGGATGGACTGCAATGCCCGCGTTTGGGAGCGCATGGTGGTGGACCCTCGTTTCCACGCTCGTGTTGGGCGTAGGAATTGGGGCTCTTGCCATGCCTCAGCTTGCAGTTAGGCTCATGACCATCAAATCCAGCAGGGAGCTTAACAGGGCCGTTCTCATAGGTGGCGTTTTCATCCTGATGATGACTGGAGTTGCCTTCGTTGTTGGGGCGCTTTCAAACGTCTATTTCTCCCAAGAAAAGGGAACCATTGCGATTGCTGCGGCTGGCGGGAACGCAGACAGTATAATACCGGTGTTCATCAATGCGGCGATGCCCGAATGGTTTGTCTACATATTCATGCTCTCGCTTCTTGCGGCAGGTATGTCGACCCTGAGCTCTCAATTCCACGCACAAGGAACTGCCATAGGTAGAGACATCTACGAGACAGTGAGCAAGACGAAGGGCGGAAGATCGATTTTGATCACACGTGTAGGGATCATCTTGGCGGTAATCGTCGCCGTGGTTCTGGGTTACATTCTTCCAGGAAGTATCATCGCCCGAGGAACGGCCATATTCTTTGGCCTCTGTGCCGCAGCGTTCCTTCCCATGTACGGATGCGCCCTTTTCTGGAAGCGGGCCACAAAAGCGGGTGCCATCGCAGGGTTGGTCACGGGAACCTTCATCAGCCTCTTCTGGTTGGTTTTCGTCCACCAGAAAGAGGCCGAAGCCTTGGGAATTGCCAAGATGATACTTGGCCGGGACGTTCTGATAACTTCGATGCCCTGGCCGGTGGTTGACCCGATCGTAGTGGCGCTACCGATAGCGTTTCTCGCGACGATTGGTGTGAGCCTGATCACAAAGCCGCCCGACGAAGGACATTTGGAGGAGTGTTTCAGAGGGATCAAACGGTAAAGTGATCCTTCAACCGTATTTTTTTGGCAAGACGGATCTTTTCTGAGAAGTTTCGGGCAGTGAGCCAAGGCCGCGATGATCAGATCAAATCTTCCGGAAGCGCGAGAAGACACAGGCCTATCGAGAAGGCGTGCTTCCTCAGAGGGAAAAGGCCTCGGCTCTCAACAGGTCAGAATCGCCGTCGCCTAGGCCCTCGGCGCAATCAGCCAGGCGCCCGGAGCACTTACTTCCCAGTTGCCATATTGGGCCCGAACCCGCCAGCCCGTCGAATGAAACCCTGCGAAAGAGCAAATGGCCCCCGTCCCTTTCGGCCCGGGGTACGCGGGCGCCAACGGGGGGCTCAGGTTCTCAGGAGCGCATCATTCTCCAGGAGATAAACCTCATGATCCTGGATGATAGAGGCCGGAATCGAGCACAAGAGCAAGACACCGTATTTTCGTCGCTGCCAAGAGAACTATAGTCGAGAACAAATTAGATAAAACGTATGTGTTTAGCCTCCTACAATCAACATCATTAAACCCATTTCGTGATGGCTCGTGCGATCTGTTCCAAATAGCTGATTTCAAGCAACTTCGGCTACTGATATTGTTTTCCAATCTGGGGCGAGTTGTTGATCGGCGTGCGTTCATTGACCAAAACCAACATCATGCAGTCGATTTTGGGGGGCTAAACACATACGATGAAACTAATTGGTTCTCGCCAGAATAGTGCTTAACGACACGAATAAGCCAAATATCAAACTCTTACGAGTTAGAGATTTGTCCGAAAGGTATCGTTAAACACTATATACAAAAGCTATACATATTTATAACCATGAATAAACTATGGTCAAGGACCAATTAGATGAGACTCAATTGGTTCTCGCAACGATTGTGACCGACGACGTGAACGGTACAAATCTCATACACTAAGCACTTACGTGGTTTGAGATTTGTCCGAAAGGCGCCGTTAAACTCTACAATTCGATTCTATGGGGGGCCTGATTGAAGATGGCAAGGACGCTCACCGACAAGGACATCGAGATCTTGAAAAAACTCGCTCCGGAATGTGGAGACCTGACCTGTTCTGGCTCAGGAGTTCATTACCAATCGATCCTCCCGCCAGTAGCAAACCACTATGCTCAAGACGAAGAAGATTTCGAGGAACGACTGAACCGGCTCGACCTCCAGGAGCTAAAGTACCTCTCCAAGGTCATCCTGAACGGCTCAGAAAGTTTGGGGTGCCTCGCTCCAGAGTATGTGGGGATCCTGATCCGGCTATTGGCAGAGAGGGTCTCAGAGGAAACTGCAAATCTTGTGATGATCATCTACGAAAGTGTTGAAGAATGTTATTACTAGATTCGGTTGTTTTGTCAGTATGACGAAACAAAAAACAAAACAAGAGAAGACAAAATGGGGTAGGCGAAATAACTTGGAGGCCTTGAAGACCGACTACGTGATCGTACTCTGCACAGCCCCACCCGAAGAAGCAGTAAAGCTGGCTAAGATCCTGGTGGAAGAGAGATTGGCGGCCTGCGTGAACTTAGCCCGGGTGAGATCATATTTCTTCTGGGAAAGCGAGGTATGCAACGAAAACGAAGATCTTCTGATCATAAAGACCAAGAGGCGGAAATTGGATGATCTCACCGCTAAAATAAGAGAGATCCATTCCTACGAAGTCCCAGAGATCATCTCCATTCCCATCATGGACGGAGACGAACGCTATCTGGAATGGATCGCCACATCTTTGAAAGACGACACTTGAGCTGAAGAGCCAAGGCGCTTTACCCACCCGGAACTACGTTTAGGGAGGGGCCCTGCCGAAACGCCCATGATTCGCAGACTCATCCCCAAAGCATGAAAATCGCTATGTTGTGAACTCATAGGGGCGAGATTTTCATGAGAAAGTCGGATGGACCAAAGCTCACGCACCATTTGAGGCCATGGATATCGATCCTTCCGTTCAGATGTTTAACCAGCAAAAAACGGCATGTGGCACCATATTGAAATCAGCTCTAAGAGAACGGGAGCAGGAACGACAGAATGAAATAGAACTGGTCGAAAGGGGGGTCACATGAAGAAAATGTTACTGTTACTGGCTCTTGCAATAGCAGCCTTCTCAGGCTGTGTCGAGGAGGAGCCAAGCGCAGAAGACCTGAAGCTTATGATGGTCGCGTCCGTGGAGACTGCAGACACATACCGATTCTCCATGGAGATGAATCAGATTATGTCCGTCGTGAACCATTCAGAGACCAACGAAACCCTCCAGACCATGACCTTTACCACTCAATCTAGCGGAGTGGGCGCGATTGACATGCTGGCCCCTGCAATGAATACGGTGATGGATACGACCACCAGTTCGGAGCTATCTGAGCCAGTCACTCAAGAGATCGAAATGTACATGATCAGTGACACCATTTACACGAAGATCGAGGGTAACTGGACCAAAATGGAGGGCCTTCCCATGGACTCATGGGATAAACAAAACATCATGAAATCCCAAATGGAACTTTTCAACAGCTCGGAGTTCGAGTTGATCGGGTCTGAAAAGGTCAACGGAGAAGATTCCTACAAGCTGAAGATTGTCCCAGACATGGAAACTTTCTCTACGATCGTGGGTGAACAGATGGGATCCATGATGCCAGTCCAGTTCACGAACATAACAGAGATCTTCGAAGAGAGTGAGATGAAACAAACGATCTGGCTTTCCAAGGAGTCCAAGTTGCCCCTGAAAGCAGAGCTCGATATGAAGATGAAGCTGACACCTGAGCTGATGGGACTGCCTCGTGAAATGGTGGGTGATGTGGAGATGGATCTTGAGTCAAGCGCTACTGTTCTGTATTACGACTACAACGAGCCCGTCGAGATCGAGCTTCCTCCAGAAGCTGCAAGCGCTCCCAGCTTCCTGGAAATGATGATGATGTCGATGATGCCTCCGGCCGAGTAGGATTTATCCAAACACCAAGATTAAATCTCGCTTTGCCGAAGCTCGATCGAATCAAAGTCTTGAGCCAAAATCGAAGGGGTTTTGTGGGGCATGAAGGTGGCTGGCGCCGTTCTCAGAGGTCAGCCCTCTTCAGCCACATCCAACCCCCCATCACATCTTCGGACCAGGTCCTCATCACCTCTCTTGCCGACCAAGCTTATGATATGTAGCACCTCGGTCAGTAAGACGCGTCCCCATCAAATATTTCGGAAATAGTCTTCGCTTCTGCCAGATTTTCGAGTTTCATCAGAGAGGCGATCAGTTCTTTTGCCTGATCTTTGCTTTTTTTTGGGTATCTGTTCATCCTCACAGCAAGCGAGCGAGGCATTCGAGCGACATAAATAAGGAATCCAAGCCAGATCCGGTAGAGGCGATAGCCGCCGATTAGACGGATCTTCCGGGTAACGCTCATTCCTGTGTTCATTCCAATGCCCATCTCAACCCATCTCAAACTCAAAATAGCAGGAGCATCACTCAGAGCTGACTCTGGTTGTGCATCAGAGAGATTATCAAGTCGTGGGCATCGTCGGGTTTGGGTATTCCTTCCAGAAGATGATAGGACCTCGCTCTTGGCGTGGAGATGGTCTTGCCACCACCTGCGGCCACTGTCGCTTTTGTTCCCAGGGCCGCGCCTGCCACGCTGAAATCGTTTCCGAGGCCAAGTCCAGAGGCGGTAACCGGTATTATCGTTCCGAAGTTGAAGATCCGTCCCAGGACCGACTGTTCCACCATTAAATCGTTTATGTTCTTGTACAGCAGGGTTCTCCTACGAACCCCAATATGGCCCGACTCCATGACCAGCCTCCAGTTGGTGATGTAGTATCTGTGAGATCTTCTGTGTCCCTCTGTTCCGAGGATGCCCAAGATCCCAAAGGAAGATAGAATGAGGTTCTGGTCGGCAAGCCAAGCAAGGCCGAAAAGTTCCAGCTGAGCGATGCACCATTCCTGTCCAGGAAGATAGAACGCGATCAGGCCTGGAAGGGCCAAAGCCAAAAGCCATCTCCAGTTTATTCTGAAGAGGGCGATGAGGGTTGCAGGTACTAGAATCGAGAGCCACCAGGCGAGGGTGGTGGACGTTTCTGGACTCATGCTTCCGATCTCGATCTGGGGACCTTCCATGAAGAAGAGGCCCACGAGGGTGAGATATATCCAGATCAGGTAAAGCCTGTAGAAGGCCAACGGATGTGGGCGCATCTTGCGCACCAGCTCTTCGCCTGACTGGATCTTTGGGGCCACGCCCCTCGCTTTGAGACTGCTGAGATAAATATTCTGCTATCAACGGCTTAGAAGTTTGAATATAAAATATGAGTGTTGGGTGCAAAAGTTGGAACTCCGAGGTCGGAGCTGACCGAAAAGTACAAAAGCAGGAAGCACATCAGGGCCAATCGCACTTTTCGTGCCTCGGTGGCTTAGCTGGCATAGCGCGTCCTTGGTAAGGACGAGGTCGTGGGTTCAAATCCCACCCGAGGCTCTACAAACATTATAGGACTTACGCAGTTGAACAAAAAAACAGTAGCGCAAATTGCCAAACTGTATAAAGTATAATATTCTTGGCGGGCACTCATGTAATGGTAGAGCCTCAACATACGGTTGACGTTTCACCAGGAATACGAAGCCGTGGGTTCAATTTAGCTTGGGTTTGGAAGTAGAGCATGTCTGAGCAGGGCCAACAACAAAAACGTTAGCTGAATACCTCACTAGGATCCAGATCATGAATCGACGTCTACACACCATTTGAGGCCACTGGCCTCAATTCTTCCGTTTATATGTTCAATCAGCAAAAACAGCATGGGGCACCATTTTGAAACCAGCTCTACCTTTCGCTTCCGGAGTCTGCACGCTCTTATTCCTCGGATCAGAATTGAAAAATTTGCAGCATTCCCTGCCCTCATCTCTCTTCGTGGCCCGACTTCTTCGCCCGGCAAATGCGGTGCGCCCAATCAACACCACTACCCCCAATTTCACGCACCGCCTGGGCGATCATTGAACTCGGCGTCGGAAAAAACGGAAAGCAGGAACATACCCAGTATAAGACGGTGTATATTTATCTAATCACATCCAGCCAATTCACAGGCGTCCTGCCAAGCCGGGCATCAAAAGATGAAAACTTATTTCAAAGTAAGTTCCAAGGCGCGCTGAGGACATGCCGTAACGCATGCGCCGCACTGGACGCACTTTCCTGGATCTGCCACAACCAAAGATCCCTCAAACCTGAAAGTTCCAGTAGGACAGATGGAGATACAAGCACCGCAGTGGATGCACTCGTCATCGTCTTTTACCACAGGCATCTCCAGGAGGGAGACCTTTGTCCCTCTCTTCTCGAAGGCTTTCTTTACCTCCATGCACTTATCCGAGGATACGTCGATCAGAATTTCGCCGGTGATTGCATCCACCTTTGCTCTTTCTATGTTGATAAGAGCTCCAGTCTCCAGTATCACGGACGCGATCAGAGGTTGGCGCACGATTTCAGGGAACACATGAAGCATCAGTTTCAATCGGATCGCCTCTTGCTAAAGAGCCTGCTCAAGTCATCGCTGGAGATCATCCCGATGACATGATCGTCCTTATCGACCACAGGAAGTGCAGATATTGTGTGGTGATCGAGCTTTCTTGCAGCCAGCTCTAACGGCTCGTCAGGACTGACTACGAAGACTTTTCGGGTCATTATGCCCGAAACACGAGAAACGTTGCCGCTAGCAACGGCCTTGGATATGTCCCAAGCGGTCACGATCCCCATTAGTTTCTCGTCCTCAGAAACCACAGGCAAGTGATCAACGGGACCGCCAACTATTATCTGAGCCGCCTCGTCTATCCTGATGTCTTCGTGAACCGTCATCACGTTGTAGCTCATAACGTCCCCAACCAGAGGAAACTCCTTGGTCTGCTTCATGGGATCACACCTTCCCACAGAAGCCAGGGGTTCGACCGACGCAGAGAGGAAGAACTCGCCTCGAAGGATCTGGTCCTTGAGAGCGCCTGCAATCTGCCTTGCCACATGACGACTCGACAACGACGATGCTTTCACTTCTTTGCCGTTGATGTCCACGAACCCAGAGTAGAGTTCCTCGTAGGTGACAGACCTGATCTCCGGGCGAGACCTTCTTGGAACACCGTAGTCATGAATCTCCGTGACGATGTCTTTGTCTCTGACCGCGGTCTTCCTTGCTATGTTCTCGTTCAGGACCGGTATCGGGACGCCCACGCCCACATAAAGAGACGGTCCATAGTCCTGGAAGGTGGCAGCTCGCAGGTAATCGTTGCCCATCTCTTTCAGGTCGCCTTTCAGCATCAGATTGGCGAACCCCTCTTGTGGAAGATGCTGGGTGCCAGATCCTATTATGTAGCCCTGTGACCCACATAGGAAAATCCTGGTGCCAACACCGATGTACTCAAAGTCAGGATCGTTGCATATCGGATTGAGAGCCCCAGCCCCGTTGAAGGTGACGTTACCTTGGCGGGGAAGAAGAGTTCCCATGTAGGTGTGCAAAGTCCTATTCGTAGTGTTGGTGGCGGCAGAGTATCGCTGAAAGGCGTTTCTCGGGTTGATCATCGTCGCCTGATTTAGATCTTCCAGCCTCAAAGATGTCTCCAGATCGAGTCGAGGATAACAATCTGTGACCGCACCTTGGGCCTTTACTTCCACCTCTTTGCCCATTACCAAGTCTTCAATTACGTGGGCCCCACCGTACTCGTTTCCACGATCAAGAGAAGGCTGAGCTGCGCCCAAAAATAGGTCGACTGCAGCAACGCCACCATAAGCTTCGACCTCGTTTAGCCATGCCTTTGCGATCTTTATGGGGGGATCGCTGTGGCCCAAGTTCAGGAATACTCCAGAGGAACACATGGCTCCAAAGGTGCCCGTGGTGACCACGTCGACTTCGCGAACGGCTCCATCGGTGCCAAGTTCATCTACCAGATCTGGCATCTCCTCCGCAGTGACAACTCGGACACTGCCATCTCGAATGCGTTCGTTGATCTCGGATAAAGACTTCTCTTGCACGACTTTCTTTGTGAAAGGGGGGTTATTAAAGAGTTGTGGATACATGACTCAACACCGTTATCTGTGATGGATGAGAAGCTTGGGCCAGATGTCAGGCAAGAGAATTGTTCTCACCAGCGATGCCACCATGATGAGCAACTACAATGGCGGAGTGATGCTGGGGTTTGCATCCATACTTCCAGCTTCGATGATCCACGAAAGAATATTCAAATGGCTCTTTTGCCCGCCAGTAGATGCGAAAGAAGATGGGTCTGCCATCCTTGCACCTTGTGGGATGCGCAAAGTGGAGGCGGCCCTTCTGGAATCGGGATTCGGGCGAGATGAGGTGATAGTGGCCCATCCCGATCATCTGGATAAGTCCATCGGTTCCGACACCAAGATTGTGGGAATAACTCACGACGATCCTATGGGGAAGATCGCCGTCAAGGAGATCGAGGAGATGGTCAAGAAGGGCGCACCCTTCAACCGGACCAAGTTTTTGGAACTAATTAATCATCCCCTCATCAAGAAGTACAAACCCAAAATCGTAATCGGAGGGAACGGCTCTTGGGAGCTGAAAGGCGAAGATGTCGGGGTAGATCACATTTACATGGGTGAGGGCGAATGCGATTTTCCTCGTATCTGCAAAGAGATTATAGCAGGGCAAGAGGTTCCCCAAGAGATCTGCGGAGAGATGGTGCCAGGCAATGAGATCCCCATAAACAGGGGTGCCACCATCGGAGGAATCGTGGAAATCGGAAGAGGATGCCCGAGAGGGTGTTCCTTCTGTTCGCCCACCATGAGAAAGATAAGACGCAGACCTATTGCCAATATTTTGGAGGATGCAAAAGTGAACATCAAGACAGGGCAGGGCGATCTGATTCTTCACTCAGAAGACGTATTCCTCTACGGCGCGAAGGGTTTCATCCCAAATAAAGATCGGCTAACGGATCTATTCACCAAGGTCAAAAATCTGGGGCCGAAGACCGTGGACATATCTCATATCAGCCTCGCATCTGTGTATCACGGGCAAGATGTGCTCAAAGACGTCTCAAAGATCGTGGGCGTGGGCGTTGACCAGAAATATATGTCGGCCTGGATCGGGATTGAGACCGGCAGCAGCAAACTCTTAGCCAGGCACATGAAGAACAAGGCCAAGCCGGCCGCTGTAGAAACCTGGCCGGAGATCGTAAAAGAGTGCTACGGCTTATTCTACGATGAGTCGTGGCTTCCCATCGCCAGCCTGGTATTGGGACTGCCCGGTGAAACTGCAGACGATGTGGTCAAGACGACAGAACTCGTAGAATCGCTTTGGGACTACACCGGAATGATGCTGCCCCTTTTCTTTACGCCCATCGGCCAGACCAGGCTTGGCAATGCCAACGGGTTTGGAAGGGATCGCGCCACACCAGAGCATTGGGAACTGGTGGGAACCTGCCTGGAATACAACCTCCGCCACCTGAAAAAGTTGCACAAATTCTACAGCGAGAGGATGACTACAGGACCTGCTCAGCACCTGGCCCTGCGAGGAATCAACCTGTTATCGGACCAAGTGCTCAAAAAGTACATGAGAAGGATGAAGCAGGGTGAACCGCCCAACTGAACATTATTTTGGCCCAAGAGACACTACGTCAAGTGGCCAGCTTGCCAGCTTATAATAGGGAACAAATTAGATGAGACTAATCGGCTCTCGCAAGATTAGGGCTTAACGATACGAATAGGTCAAATCTCAAACTCTTATGAGTTAGAGATTTGTCAGATAATGTATCGTTAAACACTATAGTTCTAAGCCCGCCCTAGTAGTCTTCCAGGACAGTGCCCACAACACATTTGTGATCAGGCTTAAGCGAGTAGACGTTGTGGTCACCCGAGACGTCGATACTGAGGATGCCAAGCCGAGTGTTCATAAGGCCCACCATGGCTGAGACCCCACGATAGCTCACGTCGAAGCCTTCTTCATCCAAGTAATTATAAACTTCTTCTGTGGTGTAGGATCTATCATTTAAGAACAATTTCAGAACGGCTTTCCGAATCCCCATGCCGTCACGCTTGAGGTAGTTCCTCAGACGCTCTCGAATCTGTTCCTCATGTCCTTTATCGCTCGCCGCCATCCTGTAAGCTCACCATCCTCCCATTTGCAGTTATGGACTTATAAAGGTATTCTCTCTACCACAGGCCCATCCTCGACGGGATATCTCTCTTCGAGAGCCAGTTCACAGCCAATCTTCTTAAGCTCTCTGGAGATGTCCTCCAGAATCCAGCCTGCAATATCTATTCGGCCATCGATCACGGTGTACATATCTTGAGGGACATTCATCTCCTCTAAAGTTCGGATCACACACCCGAGGCCGGAGGCAGAGGGATCTGCTGTTCCGCAGATCAGTGTGCCGTCCTCTGTGGGAAGGTCAAAGGGGCGACAAACCCTTTCGGCCCGCCGTTTCAACCGCTCCCGGAGCTGGACTGCGTCCTTGAACCTCGAAGAGCAGTAATGGACATTTATGCACTCGTTCATGAAGTATTCGCGGGCTATGTCTTCGCTGCCCACAGCAGCGCAACTCGCGTCTTTCGCCTCGAATCCGATCACCTTTAGAGCCTGTTGATTTGTCTCTGAGAACTCCAGCTCGTTCAGGTTGAGAAAGGCATCGGCACTTCGAACCGCCAATATAACCTTGGGTGCGGCGCTCAGAGCCGGAATTTCCACGCCCGCCAAGAGGCCCTGATGTTTTGCCTCTGCCAAAAGGTCCGGAAGCCATCGAAGTTCGTTCCAATCCTCTAAGGGCGGATGGAACCGGATCTCGTCGAGACCAGCCCGTTTCAGCTCCCGCAAAGACGAAGGTCCAGGCCGAGATCCCGTGTAGAGGTGGACGTGATGTCCCTCTCCAAACTCCTTTTTCAAGGCCTTTATGCACTCAATCACGAATTTCTTCTTCAACAAGGGCTCGCCACCGGTGATGCCCGTGCCAAGAGCGCCTATGGCCCGCCCTTCTTCTAGGATATCCTCGATCCCAGAGGCCTTTCGCTCGTTGGCGAAGATCACATCTTTATTTCTTCGTCCTTCTGAGAGGGGGCAATAGAAGCAATCTCTATTGCAAAGGCCGGTCACGAATAAGACCAGAGAGGCTCCTTGATGACAGATCTCACAGCCCGGAGAGAGATAGTTGTGGAAGGAGCCTGTGAAGTCGGATACCCATTCGGATTCGATCATGTTCCCGCGCTGGAGCGCCCTGCTGGGTTAAATAGATTTGTTTTCCGCCTTTTGACCAGCACGAGACTGCTTTAAGACGTGGAAATTGTGTTGCGTCAACAGCTCAGGGGCCATCTTGCCAAGCATTTTTAAACACTGTCCTGGTGAAAACTGATCGGCTTTCGGCTATAAAAATGATGTTAAGGGCTCCTTGAACCGCACCCTTCACTTCTCAACCTTCTCCAGCTCGGAGTGGAGATCCTGAGTCAGGTCCACGCTGTAGAAATCGCCCTCAGTGGGAAGAACCATGAAGAAGTCGGGCGTCAAGTCCACCTCAACCTCGGAATCGTCCAATTGGAAATCGAGGATGTGCCCTCCGGCCTTCCTATCATCGGTGAGGAAATGGAGGTGGTAACCTGGAACGTTGACCCCGTTCACAAACTCGGGCGACCAGAAACCGACCACAGTTCCTGAAACGTTCTGGAATTCGAAAACGGTCTGGTCTTCCACCACATCAACGAGCTTTGGATAGGGTTTTTCTTGCCCTGGAACGCTCCGGGTCCTCACGTAGGGGAACATGCCATCTATCTTGACTGCGTAGAACATGTTCATCGATGGAAAGTGAGCCTCCAGCTCTTCACCAAATTGAGTGTAATTCTCGGCCCTGTCTATGAAAACTGTCTCGTCAGGTGAGAAATACGTCACAGTGGCGAAGGGCGTGGTAACATCATCCTCGACGAGGTACGCCACACCATCAACCTTGACCTGGTAGCACTCTCCATCGAGAACGACCATCTCACCCTCAAGACGATTGAAAGTCCCAATCCCAAAATCACCGTGCTCCTTGAGATCCCCGACTGGAAGAATCCCATCATAGACGCTCAAGAGGAGAGCATCGATTGTCGAGACCTGAAAGAGAACATCTCCATTTTCATTTCCAGCAGGTTTTATGTCTTCATTCTTGATTGCAACTGCCGGATTTGCGCCGAATCCGACATAGAAAGTCACAGCAGATAGAATAATTGTGAAAAGGACAAATCCGACTGCACAACGAGATTTATTCATGAAACAAAACTCCTGAATGTTGGCATGTAGTATGTTCTTTACATTTAAACATATGCGATGAAAAACAAAAAACCTATATGTACATTTCTGTCAGCACATGCGTATTACATATTATTATCACGGAACCCCCAAAATATACTTTATTATAGTTAAGATCCAATAATACAGAACAATACAGTAGCGGCAGGATGAAAACAGAGATCATGGGCAAAGAAAATTAATTAGGTTGTAATCGCGAACGGTAGGTACACTTTTGCCACCCACCTTCACGTACCATAAAATCCAACAACTGCATTTTTGAGGATCTTGCGAGAACAATCTTGGCCAGAAAAAAAGTCGTATTCAACTTTTGACCGAACCGGACTCTATGGTTCTAAATGCTCGAGTTTGAGGGGCTCTGGCTCAGGAGGGCAAGAGGTTAACTTGATGGGGCTTTCAACGCAACCTTCTTCAAAGTCGGTGAAGGTCTCATTTCCAAACCGCATTTCATTCACGCTGATGGCGTCTTCTGAGGAGATGGAGTCAGAGTCGCTCTCCTCAGGAATTTTCTCGACACATCCGGTGAAACCTGCCACCAGGATTGCCAGAATCACACATACCGAACAGATTGTGCCAACCGAATACCTCATCAATATCCTTCCTACTTATGGTGCCTACAACATATTTCGGACAGGTACCAAACTCTCATGAGTTCGATATTTTGGCCTATTCGTATCGTCGAGCACTATTCTCGCAAGAACCAATTAGTCTCATCTATCTCATCTAATTGGGTTTCGACTATATGTTATGTTACACCTACAAAAATATGTTTCGGTCGAGTTCCTCCGATCTCGGAAAATCCCTTCAGGATGAAACTTGTTCTGGAAGAGGATGACAAAGAGGCGAGGGGGAAGATCATGATGGCGACCATCCTAGACAAGATGGACGAAAAATCTGTCGCTGGAGGCTGTAAAGCGTATCTTGAGAAAATGAACAAGATCACCACGGAAGATTACGACTACCATAGCGAGATCCCTTAGAAGATTCTGCTCAGAAACCCCAATATTTCTTTTTGTTCGTAGCCTTTCCGAAAGGGATTCATACCATCAGAGGGATCTGACTTGGATTATGCAGGTGATCGTCAGGAGATCGGCCCGGCGCAAGAAGACGATTCAGGCCCGGATGGAGGGTGACTCATTGCTGGTCATGGCTCCCGCCGATATATCAGATGAACTGCTGGAAGAACACATCACCAAGATCAAGGCCAAAGTCAAAGCCAAGATAGAAAAAAGAAACGGACCCAGAAGCGACGCCCATCTGGAGATGCGAGCTCGCCATCTCAACGGAAAGTACTTTGGAAATACCCTGAGCTGGGAAAACATCTCTTACTCGGAACGCCAGATGAAGCTGTATGGGAGCTGCACGCCCAATGATAAGACCATCAGGATCAGCTATCGGGTGAGAGAGATGCCCCAGTGGGTCGAAGACTACGTGATCCTCCACGAGCTTGCACATCTTCTGGAGCAAAACCACGGCAGGAGATTCAAAGAACTTGTCCAAAGATATCCCCTGACAGAAAGGGCCACGGGCTTTCTAATGGCCATGAGAATAATGGAAAAAAGAGGGCAGGACCAGTTTTAGTTCACGGCGATCATCACGTTTGAGGCCTTGATGACCACAGAAACCTCTTTTCCTACCTCTAAACCCAGTTCCTCTGCGGATCTCTTCGTGATCACGGAGACGATCTCATCGCCACCGGGAAGTTCAACCACAACTTCTGTGGATACCATGCCCTGAACCAGAGATTTCACGTTTCCCTGGAGAAGGTTTCGCGCGCTTATCTTCATGGAAGTTCACCTGATACATACAGTATCTCAAAATTTATGTAGTTTTCCCAAGATTCAGACGTAGAGGAAATGCGCCCAAAACCGCAGAACTTAGGCCCATAATAGGCCGTATGTGTCGGATTGTAATCCGCCCAAAATCGCAGAAGAAGCTGACAAAATTGATGATGTAGTGCTTGACGATACCTTTCGGCCAAATGTCGAACTCGCAAGAGTTCGGCATTCGGCCTATTCGTATTGTTAAGCATTACTCTGGTGAGAAACAATTAGCGTCATCTAATTGGTTCTTGACTACAAATTTGACTATAAATTTGGGTTTGACGGCGATAGATCGCCGCCCACCTCCTTCTCCAGAATTATCGGCAAGCAGCACCTACTTTTTCTCGACAAGCCTCATTCTGACGGACTCTGCGTGCGCCTTTAGCCCCTCAGCATCAGCGAGAGAGATTATGGTCTCGCTCAGATCTCCAAGCCCTTCTTTCGTTATCTGCTGGACAGTGATCTTCTTTACGAAACGGTCTGAGTTCAGACCAGAAAAGACCCTAGCATAGCCGGAAGTTGGCAAGACATGATTTGTACCGCTCGCGTAGTCTCCCGCAGCCACGGGTGTGTAGGGCCCAAGGAAGACGCTTCCCGCATTCTTGATCTGGCCGAGCACTTCCATGGTGTCTTTTGCAATGATCTCCAAGTGTTCGGGCGCGAAAGCATTGGAAAAGGTTATCGCATCTTCCATCGTCGCGGCGGTCAGGATTGCGCTTCTTTCGAGGCTATCCGCGACGATCTCCTTTCGGGCGACCTTCTTGACCTGTTTATCTAGTTCGGCTTTAGTGGCGATGGACAGATCTTCGTCGGTCGATACCAGAACCGATATGGACAGTGGGTCGTGTTCGGCCTGTGCGAGCAGGTCTGCTGCGAGAACTTCGGGCTCGGCCGTGTAGTCAGCTATTATGAGCACTTCGCTCGGCCCGGCAGGCATATCGATCTCCACCGTGTTTCTGAGCAAGAGCTTAGCTGCAGTCACATAGGCGTTACCGGGTCCCACGATCACCTCTACTTTAGGTACGGTCTCGGTCCCGAAGGCCATGGCAGCCAGGGCCTGCACTCCACCTACCTTGTATATCGCATCGGCACCTGCCATGTCTGCTGCCACCAAGGTTAGAGGTTCAACTCCACCTTCTTTGTTGGGCGGGGTGCATACCACCACTTGGGAAACTCCTGCCACCTTAGCAGGTAAGACGGTCATGAGAGCAGAGCTTGGGTAAGAAGCCCTCCCACCAGGAACGTAAGCTCCAACCGCCCCCAGAGGCACGATCTTCTGCCCTGCCATCACACCTGGCGAAACTTCGGTCATCCAGAAATCTCGGTCAAGCTGCCTGTGGTGGAAGGCCACAATGTTCTCAAGAGAGATTTCAAGGGCCCGTTTCAGGTTTTCCGGAACCTTATCGTAGGCTTCACCAATCTCTTCTTGTGAAACCTTGAATTTGCCTATCCTCGCCCCATCGAACCGTTCGGTGTACTCGGTCAGGGCTTTGTCACCATCGGATTCGACGTCGTTTAAGATTTCAACCACGTTAGGTATGACTTTCTGAAAGTCTAGAGTTCTGGACAAAAGACCAGATAACTCCTCATTGCTCAGCTCACTCAGTTTTTTGAATATCAACAGCCACAACTCCCACCTGTTTTTGTCTCCTAAGAAGGAATCAGTTTCGTGCCCAGAAGAGAACAGCCCACCTCACTTTTAGCTTTGTTGAGCGGACTGATTTCGACCCCGTTGAGTGGAGTAGATCGATTCCACCCTCTCCAGAGTATCTGTATCGTCGAGGGACTTGTCATCTCTGACTCGGACGAGCCTCGGAAACCTGAGGGCGTAACCAGAAGAGTAGTTGGAACTCTTTTGAATCTCCTCGTAAGCCACTTCGAAGACCACCTCAGGCTTGAACTCCATCTCCATTCCTTCGCCCGTAACCACCAGATCGGAGAAGAGATCGGTAAGCTCAGCCAACATCTCGTCGGTGATTCCGGTTGCAACCCAGCCCACATCGAGCAACTCACCGGTTCCAGGATCGCGACACGCCAGTTTGTAAGTTCCAAAAAGCTTCGCCCTCCGGCCTTCGCCCCACCTCGCCCCGACAACCACGAGGTCCAAGGTCTCCATGATCGGCTTTATCTTCACCCAGTTCTTGCCCCTCTTTCCAGGAGAGTAAGGCGAATCAGGATTCTTGAGCATGACACCTTCGTGTCCCGCGTCCAGAGCTGCTTTGTATATCTGCCCTACATCTTGCGGATCTTGTGTTACGATCTGGTCTGCGATCAGCTCTGGATCGGCAATTTTCTCCAGAAAATTCCTTCGATCTTTCAGAGGATAGTCGATCAGGGTATGGTCAATCAAGGTATCGCCGTTCAGATAGACGAGATCAAAAAGGTATATTCTCAAGGGTATCTTGGCCGCGAGACGCTGCACATTGTACTTTCTTCTGAACCGCTTCAAAATCTCCTGAAAGGCAAGCGGCCTTCCATCTTCGCCCATTGCCACCGCTTCGCCGTCGAGAATGGCGTTTCTCGCGTGGACGTGATCCTTTACCGCCTTCACAACCTCTGGAAGGGATTGGGTCACGTTCTCGAGGCGGCGAGAGAAGATCTGGACATCGTCTCCGTTTTTGTGTATCTGAACTCTGGAACCGTCAAATTTCCACTCGACCGCGACAGTCCCCATCTCTTCGAGTGAAGATTCGATTCCACCGCCAAGCTGGGCCAGCATCACCTTAATGGGTCTGTTGACGAGTATGGAAAGCTCAGAGAGCTTGTTTTCCTTTGCTTTTTGAGCGACTAAACCGAGGTCGTTGGAGAGGCTGTAAGCCCGTTCCACTTCGTCCACAGATCTTTCGAAGGCTTTTGAGATGGCATCCCGGACGATTCCCTCACCCACACCGATTCTCATGTCTTCGAGCGCCATCCTCGCTATGTACTGGGCCTCGACCGGAGTTGACTCGCTGAAGATATACTGAAGGTTCTTCATCTTGACGTTCTGGCTTCTCTTTCCTGAGGCCCTTGCAATATCTTGGAAGCGTCCATAGACGTCCGAGATTGTAAGCTGATCGCTTCCAAGGAAAGTGGCAAAAGTCTGCTGCCGCTTTCTTCCCACAACCTCGAAGGCCACAAGCCCCACATCGCCGGTCTTCCTAAGCCACTCGTTAATCTTGGAAAGAGAGCAACCCGAGGCCTTTGAGAGGGCTTCGTAGAGGGTGCTGGGCCCAACGCCCAATAGCTGATCAGAGCTTGCCGGAAAAACAGAGCCCATCACAAAAGAAGGAACGATCGCCAGCTCGTCCTCGTCCAGCTCCGCCAAAAAAGAGGCCAATATGGTGGTCTTCTCAAGAGAGCCGCCGACCTCTTCGATCTGTTTGCAAAGTTGGGCGAAACAGAGAAAACTGGTCATGATTAAAGCGTATTGGGCTTCGTTGTGTATATGCTCACGATGTCGCTCAGTATGGCGCTAGCAGTTTCGATAGAACCTGCACCAAGTCCAGTGACCGTAATGGTTCCGGAAAGGTCGGTCTCGATAGATGCTGCATTCAGGGTGCCGCCCACGGCGAGGGGACTTCTTCTTGGAACCAACATCGGCTTAACGGTAAGCTTTGGAATGTCGCCGATCAACTTGACCAGGTATCCTCGCTCCCGGGCCAGGTTCAAAGCTTCTGTGGTGATCTCAGTGATGCCGGTGACATCCACGTCACTGTACTTTACGTCCATGTCGAATATAGAGTTGGCCAGAATCACTACCTTGCCGGCCGTGTCCACGCCTTCCACGTCGTAGGTGGGGTCTGCCTCAGCTATTCCCAGCTCCTGAGCCTCGGTAAGGGCATAGCTGTAGGGGTACTTTTCTTCCACCATCCTCGTAAGGATGTAGTTGCAGGTTCCATTGAATATGCCCCTGATGTTCGAGATCTTGTTTCCCACCAGGTTATTTTCTATGAGGCTGATGAGGGGCATGGTCCCGCCCACTGTAGCTTCGTACTTGAGCATGACTCCGTTCTCTTCGGCAAGCTCGTTGAGCTTTTTGTAGGCCACCACCAGGGGGCCCTTGTTAGAGGTTACGACATGTTTTCCCTGGGAAAGTGCGGTCTCGATGTGGCCCAGGCCCGGCTGGCCATGATCTATGTTGGTGGGTGTGACCTCGACCACAAGGTCGGATTCAATTTCTTCGATGGCGGCCTGACCTATGGCCTCCATGTTGGCGATCCCGTCCAGAGTTCTCGCATCTCGCAATCTATCGAGATCTACACCATCTTGATCATAGAGAGTACCGGTGATGTCGGTTACAGAGACCAAGTTGAGGTCGAGCCCTTGATTCCTCAACACGTCTCGTTTCCTGCGTATAACTTCCATAAAGCCGTGTCCGACTATGCCGAACCCTACCAGGGATATTCTGACCTCGTTCATATATTCTCAGCCTCAATAGGTTCTATCACCAGCAGGTTTTTCTGAGCGCCCACCTCGCGCAATATGGAGAGAGATTTCTCGATCTCCTCCTTGCCTGTCGCTCGAATCCTCATGTAGGCAGAGGAGGGATCCTCGATTCCCGGCATCTTGAGGCAGAGGTCTTCCACTTCTGCAAATCCGGTCGAATCTATCCTGTTGATGGTGTCCCCAAGGTCGGTGTGAACCACGTGACCCACCAGGAGGACCGACATCTCCTCTATGAAACGATCCTCGCCAACTCGAACAACCACGATGCCGTTCTTTTCGAGATGTTTCTTGACCTTGTCTATATTGGATGTTTTTATCTCGAATACCAGTCGGACAGGGATCTTACCCATCGGAGTCTTGCGGTCTCGGTGGTGAACTACGCTAAGTATGTTTCCCTTGTACTTTTTGAAAGGTTCCAGGGACAGCATCAACTGTCCTGGTATGTCTTGTAGCTCTAAGTCCATCGAAAGTCGCATTCTATACCTTCCTTGTCTATTTGCTGATCTCACCGACCAGCTTATTGAACATAAACCTTGTGCAGACAGATCAGAACAAAGGACTTTATGTCTTAATTACGAAATTACATCTGATGAAGGCAGAAGACGCAGAAAACCTGTTGGAAGACTTCATTCGGGCCCAGGTGGAATCTTCGGGGGCAACAGGCGTTGTTTTGGGCCTGAGCGGAGGGCTGGACTCTGCTGTGGTGGCTTATCTTGCAAAGAGGGCATTGGGCAAAGAAAAGGTCCTGGTGCTGCTACTTCCCGAGAGCAACGTGACGCCAGAGGCAGATTTGGAGGACGCAAGATTGGTGGCGAGAAATCTGGGATTGGAGGCAAAAGAGATAGACATCTCTCAGATGCTGGCCTGCTACTCTGAGGCAATTCCCATGGAGAAGGCGCCCCAGGTGGTCAACGGCAACTTGAAGGCCCGGATCAGGATGGCGCTGATCTATTGGCATGCCAATCTTCTTTCAAGGTTGGTCCTCGGTACCGGAAACAAGACCGAGATCATGCTCGGCTATTCCACAAAGCATGGAGACGCCGCCGCAGATCTCTTGCCCCTGGCAGGGCTCTACAAAGACGAGGTTCGAGAGCTCGGCGCCCATCTTGGCGTTCCCGAGAGCATACTGGAGAAGGCTCCGACCGCGGGCCTTTGGCCTGGTCAGACCGACGAAGCCGAACTTGGGATAAGCTACCAGGAAGCGAACGGGATATTGCGCAGGCTGGAGCAGGGAACGAGCCGAGAAGAGTTGGCAGAAGCCTGCGGCCACGACAGGGTGGCTCTTGTCCTGGAAAGGTTAGAGAAAAGCAAGCACAAAAGAGAGCTTCCGCCGACGCCGAGCATGTGACACAAAAAAGCGAGCGAGAACATGATCAAAAAAGTGAACTAGGACGCAAACGAGAATCGCAAACCAAGAGGCAGCAAATTCAGCCAAGTTTGGCAAGCTTTGCGCCTCTTGGGTATCTGGGCTCGCTAACCCTCATCACAGATGCAGCTCTCGTCGCAGACGGAGACAAAGCCCCAGTCAGGGGGCTGCCATCCTGCCGCACTTCTCTCGCCCTCAAACTCGCCGACTTCGACGACGCATTTTGCACGAACCGGCTGGGTGACTGGCCCGTCCACAGACCTTGCGTCCACCTCGACAGAGTTTACAAACTTTCCCGACCAGAGAGACTCGGCCATGTAGTCGATCTCCACAGTCTCAAAGGGCCCGATCTCGGCAAGGTTCCAGACAACGGTATCGTTCTCATAGGAGGCGAAGGGAACTCTGGCGTCGAGAAGGATCATGCCTTTAGGCAAAGAATCGATCACAGTGGCGACCCTTGTGATGTTCGCCTGGTTTTCTATCTCGATCCTGTACAGGACGCAGTTTTTGGCGCAGGAAGCCCCCTGTGCAGTCTTCCTCACCGAGATCGTCTCGTTGGGGCAACAGGTGAGCCATTCCATCTCGATCGCTGAAAAGTTCGATGCGCAGACCCATTCGTCTCTGTTGTAGCCGCCGCAGACCTCGACCCTGTTCACCAATTCTGCAGGAACGTGTTTTGTCACGTCCAAGTTCAGGGTTATGGTCGAGGCATCGCCAATGGCAATGTGAGTCAGGGTCCAGTTGGCATACGTTTCGGTCAGTTCCGAAGGCCGGACCGATGCGTTGATGTACTTTGATTTCGGCGGGAATAGGTCTTTTGCGTAAATTGGGCCGAGAGCTTTGTTGCCGTCGTTCTCGATTCTGATGGTATAGGCTGCAACCTTGATGACCCGATCCCTGCTCTCGCCTGCAAGAGTCATCTCTTTGGCATCGAAAATCGTTTCCTCAGTGATTCTGTCCAGGGTCTTGGTAACGTTTAGGTGGGGTCGGTCGTACTTGGGAACCCCGGTGAAGAGAATTTTCCTTTCGATGGAATAGTCGCCGTCGTACTGCTCATCGAAGTCTATTTCGTCTTTGAGGACGGCTCTGTACCTCGCCCGGCCCGAGAAGTTCGCCTCGGTTTCCATCTCGTTCAGGCCGCGGGCTACAGTCTCTTTTTCCAGCCGGTCGGCGCTGGTGTACTCTTCGCCGATGAAACTTGTTTTTGGAGTCTTGGAGTACATCCCCTCGTTCCATTTCAAAGATTCATCGATCGAGACATCGTCAGTCAGGCTCTGGGTCATCGGCAAGTGGACGAGGCTTATGTCTTTGGCGATGTAGTTCGTGTTCGTCTCAATCTGCTCATCTGAGTCGTAAGTTCCCGTACCTGACTCGTAACTTCTCTGGCTCTCTCCAACCCTTTTATCGACGGCAACGAGACCTGCACCCGAAACAGACTTCTCAGAAGAGACGCTCGACCCATACTCGTCGACATTCTCGATAACCCGGAAGCTGCCGGTGTAGTCTTCACGAGCCTCGAAAATGGGAAGATCCCTAATTGAAGATGTGTTAGAGGGCATTTTCAAAAAGCCCATGTGGCCCATCCCTTCAAACTCTGATTCGATCTGCATTGCAGACTCGTTTTTGTCAAGGAACATCCTGGACTCACGATCGATGCTGGTGGCGTACCGGTAAGACTCGCTCATCGAGGCCCCTGTGATCCTATTTTTGGCACGGGCCTCTTCGGTCCATTTCGAGGAATAGACGGCGGTTCGGTTGTTGTAGAGCTCCAGAGTAGTGGTTGCGTGAGTTGCCGAGACGTCCTTTTCCATCGAGATCGACTTGTTCTCGGTTCTCATCTTGATCTGTTCCTCGCTTTCGTAGGTGCCTGAGCCGTGCTCGCGAGTCTCAAGCTCGGTTCCTGGATCGGCAACCATAACTGAAGCAGTAGCGCTTACTGGCTCAGTCTCCGCAGAAGTGATCGTAACAACATTCTTCAGGTTGTAGGATTCTCGACTCGTGGATAAGCTATCCCTGACGTTTACAAATCCATCTCCAGTTATCCGTCCCACTTCGGCGAATTCGAGATCCTGCAACTCAGGAACTCTCACAGTCACGATGATCTTTCTGGATTCAGTCCTCTTGGGCAAGTCTCCTACAGTCCACCTGTTGCTTGTCCCAGGGTCCGGAGCAGGGGATGCAGATATGAACTGCGCACCCTCAGGATACCGCTCGGTTATCACGACTTCGGTTAAGTTGACCCCACCTATGTTCGTGTAAATTATGGTGTAATTCAACAAGTCACCTGGTGAGATGCTGCTTGAAGACGCGGTCTTTTCGATGGAGAGACCCGAGTATGACTGTCCATTCAGGAACTTTGTGGGAAAACCCAGATCGATTAGGTCGGCTCCGGAAAGCTCTCTTATGTTCCCAGCATGGTCATAGAGAGTGAATTGATCGAGTTTCCATGTCCCAAACTCGCTATACAAAGGCAGTACCATCCTTGATTCATAAGTTCCATTCATTTCACTTCCTGAAATGAGGTTCTCTGGGAAACTAATACAAGAATAAGCATTTTGAGCACCGGTGGGACTCTGAAATCGCGCACGTCCAAAGAGCATGCCACTCAAGTCGTCAGTAAAATGTGCTGTGGTAGATATCTCTCGGGAAGACATTGATGTATCGACCTTCTTGGGTTCAAAGTCGAATTCCACAATGTTGGGTGGTAGCGTATCGCCACTTGATACAACCTCGAATTCCATAGGAAAACCCTGAGCAGCAACTTCCGCACCAGTCATCTCTTTTGAGTTTCCTGCCAGATCAAAGAAAAAGAGATATTGAAGTTTCCATGTGCCTTTCTCACAGTACTGTGGAATGGTCAATACACCATAGTAAACTTCTTCCAGATTGTCTACAGAAGCATCGTTTTGAGACGCTAGCATGAGGTAGTGACAGAGACATACAGATTGCCTCCCCGACGGACTTGTGAAAATGCCCCACGGACTTACTTCATATAGACCACTTAGATCATCCTTCAGATTCACGGTTACGCTGATATCCTGAGAAGATGTTGATGTGTTAATCTCTTTTGGGGCAAGGTCAAAGTTCGTGAGTTCAGGTGGTTCGGTATCGCCATCCGACACAACCACGAACACGGTGGGAAAACCACTGGCGACCATATCAGCTCTTGAAAGTTGCTTAGTATTACCCACTTTGTCTGATAGGTTAAAGTGCTCAACCTTCCACGCACCTTTCTCACTATATCGGGGAAACGCCATTCGACTTATGTACATACTGCTTGGCTTGTTACCCAACTGAAAGGGTAATTCCTCAAAAGAAACACGCGCCCCCTGCCCACCAGAGGGACTACAAAACGAAACTTCTGCCAAACTGATCCCGCTTAAGTCATCAGTCAGATCTGCATTGAAAGTGATATCATGAGACGACTCAGACGTGTCGATCACTTTTGGATAAAAATCGAAGTTCAAGACATTGGGCGGATCCGTATCCTCGTTTTGAATCTTGTGATTTCCGAAATCGTTGACTGAAGAATTTTCATCTGTTAGCATGACCGAATAAGTACCGTCTGGCGGACATGTCTGAATCCAGCCGACCTGAGGGACTTCTTGCAGTGTGTAGCTTCCAGGGGCCAAGTCATCGAAGGAGTATGTGCCGTCCTGGGCAGTCTCGGTGATGTCGACTATGTCACCATCATGAACCAATTCGATTCTCCAGTCCCGGAGACCTGATTCATCAGCATCTTTGGCACCGTTGTTGTTGATATCATGGAACTTTATCCCAGAGATTGAGAGGTCGCCACCATGACCGTTCCGGAACGCTGTGGGAAATCCCATAACGATTAGCTCATTTCTAGAGAAGTTCCTAGAATTGCCCAGCATATCAGAAAACTTGAGTCCTTCGATTACCCAGGTTCCTTGCTCGCAGTTCTGAGGCATTGTCAATGTGAGCTCGCATTCCCAGCCACCGTCACCACGTAAAGTTTGCTTTAATTCGACTGGGCCACAGAACCCCCCCCCCGATCGTGCACACCCACGTATTTGCTGGGTTATGGTAGCTGACTTCCAGAGCACCTATTCCAGACAGATTGTCGGCCGCATGGACCTTGAACGCGACATCCTGAGGAGACATTGTTGTGTCTATTACCTTGGGCTCAATATCAAAATTCAACAAGACAGGTGGTTCTGTGTCACCTTCTGATACCACTTCGAACTCCGTGGGAAATCCCAAGTCTTCCATGTATGACTTTGAGTATCGCCTTTCATTTCCCTTTACGTCGTTAATCCAAACGTAATCGAGTTTCCATGTGCCTTTCTCACTGTATTGGGGGATCTTCATTTTACAAGCAAATGTACAATCCAACTTATCTCCAAAAATAGGGAAGCAGGGCAGACCGATTACACATCCTGAATTTACTTCATTATCGCCAAAAAATAAATCGCGACAAAGTCTTATATCTGCTGATTGGTACCCAGATGGACTGACAAATTGAATTCGCCCCGAGCTTACACCGCTTAGATCATCAGCCAATTGGATGGTGAACATAACTTCTTGGGAAGAAGCAGAAACGTTGACCTCTTTAGGACCGAAATCAAAATTCAAAACATTGGGCGGATTAATATCATCTGCATACGCTACCTGAACAACAGAAATACATGCAACCAGTGCCAACAACCAATATGAACCAGACAAAGAGCTCACCTTGTTTTTTGGGAGGCATATCATGTGATAAATCTTTCGCCAAATTATCTTGACTTTGTCAGATTAGACCGTTGCAACCTACTGAACACCACCTGAACCAGTGGTGGCCACCGAATACACGCAGCTAGATTGAATCGCAGGAAGAAAACGCCCAGTTATCTGAGTGGCAACACAATTCCAGCGCGTATCGATTTAGCGATCAAGTCTGATATGTGACAGGATCAAGTTATATCCCACATCCTCATGAAAATGTCCACCATATGACGTCACTAAATAGCAATTTTCATACGTTGTGGATGAATCTACGAATAACGGGTGTTTCCACATTTGTGTACAAAATAAGTCAATAATTACCCATTAGTATATATTCTGATATTTTGAGGGTGCATTATCGCCCTCATTGTACACAAATTTACCTATTAGGGTCAAAGAGGGTGCCTTGGACCATATACATTTGAACGATATTAAACGTGCCCCAATTTAAAAATAAATAAAATAAAATTAGGCAACAGTGATGATTAGTTTACAATCTGTTGGATACGAAGATGCCCATCAATAATTAAAAATTGCATTAAAAATATACATCGCATATACTGTGTATGTGCATATGTATATGTCAGAATAAACGGTGGTGCAAAAAGATACAACCGCGTTCTGATTTTTGAGGGAAAAGGGCGGATAAAGCCGTTTGTAGAGACGAAAATAAAAATGAGAACAAAGCCGGAGGCGCAAAGGTCACTGGCACTACGTTATCCGCGCCACCGCCGCAACCTCGTCTCTGGGCTTGAGCCGCATGATTCTCACGCCCTGGGTGGCCCTGCCCTGAACCCGGATCTCGCTTGCGGGAATCCTGATCATCACGCCCTCTTTGGTCGTAATCATCAGCTCGTCGTCTTCTAAGACCATTCTTGAAACCACAACGTCACCCCGCCTCGCGTCGATGTTCTTCATACCTTTTCCGCCCCGATGATGAGGCGAGTACTCAGAAAGCTCGGTCCGCTTGCCGTACCCTTCCTTTGTGATCGTGAGCAAAGTGGTATCGGGCTGGACCACGTCCATGCTGATCAGCACGTCCCCTTCGGCCAAGGTTACTCCCTTCACGCCCATCGCACCTCGGTTGCTCGCCCGAACGTCGCTTTCCTCGAACCTTATGGCCTTCCCCTTCTTGGTGGCCAAAATCAGTTCCTGGTTCCCGTCAGTCAGACGAGCCGCAACTAAGCTTGCACCCTTCAGGTTCACGGCTTTAATCCCGCCCTTTCTGGGATGGCTGTAAGCCCTGATCGGGGTCTTGATGACACGCCCTTCGCTCGTTGCCATCACGATGTATCCTTCTGAGTCGAAGTTCCTAACAGGTACTGCCCCGGTAATCCTCTCATCTGGTTCGAGCTGGAGCAGGTTCACTATGGCCTTTCCTCTCGCGGTCCGTCCCATGGCAGGAACGTTAAATACCTTGAGCCATTGGGCCTTTCCTCTGTCCGTGAAGAAAAGAATGTACTCGTGAGTTGAAGCCGTGAAAAGCTCAGTTACGAAATCCTCGCTCTTGGTATCGGCCCCTATGACGCCTTTTCCACCTCGCCTCTGACTCTTGTAAGCGGTCAAAGGCAGCCTCTTGATGTAACCATCGTTGGTGATGGTGACTGCTACCTCTTCTTCTTGAATCAGATCTTCGAGCTCGAATTTCCCCTCAGCCGCGATGATCTGAGTTCTCCGCGGGTCGCCGTACTTTTCCACCAACTCGTCCAACTCGGACTTGATTATATCCAGGACCTCTTCAGGACTTGCAAGAATCTCTTTGAGCCTCTGGATCGTGACCTTTAGGCCCTCAGCCTCAGACCGAATTTTATCCTGCTCTAAAGCCGTCAGACGCTGAAGTCTCATCTCCAAGATCGCCTTGGTCTGCTCTTCGGTCAGCTCGAACGCCGCAGCCAATGCCTCTCTTGCTTCTGCAGGCGAGGACGCCTTCTTGATCAGCTCGATCGCACGTTCCAGGTTCTGAAGCGCAACCAACAATCCTTCCAGGATGTGGGCCCGCCTCTCTGCCCGGTCCAACTCGAACTGGGTCCTGCGCTTGACGACCTCCACCCTGTAAGATATGTAATGCTCTAACATCTCTCTCAGGGAAAGTGTCCTCGGTTTTCCGTCCACCAGGACGACGTTGATTATGCTGTAAGAGCTCTCCAGCTGAGTGTGTGCGTACAGTTGGTTCAAGACGACTTCAGGAGTGGTCCCGTTCTTCAGCTCGATGACCAGCCTTATGCCATCCCGATCGGACTCGTCCCTCAGATCAAAGATCCCGTCGACCCGGTCGGCCTTGATCAGATCGGCTATGGCCTCGGTCACCTTGGCCTTGTTCACTTGGTAGGGAAGCTCAGTTACCACGATCTTGACTCGCTCTTCCCTCTCGACGATCGACTTGGACCTGAGCCTGATTATTCCTCTTCCCGTGGCGTAAGCCGATTCGATCCCTGCCTTTCCGAGTATGTAACCTCCCGTGGGAAAATCGGGGCCAGGAATACACTCCATCAGCTCTGGAAGGGTCGCATCGGGATTATCTATCAGCCTGATAATGGCCTTTGCCACCTCGTTCAGGTTGTGGGGCGGAACGTTAGTTGCCATGCCGACGGCAATCCCGGTAGAGCCATTCACAAGAAGGTTTGGAAGCTTCGAAGGGAGGACAGAAGGCTCTTTGAGCGAGTCGTCGTAGTTTGGAACAAAGTCCACGGTATCCTTCTCGATATCCGCCAACATCTCGCCCGATATCTCAGTGAGCCGAACTTCCGTGTACCTCATGGCCGCGGCAGGATCGCCATCTATCGACCCGAAGTTTCCCTGCCCATCTACCAGAGGATAACGCATGGAAAAGTCTTGGGCCATTCTCACCATGGTATCATAGATTGCCGTATCCCCATGAGGATGGTATTTTCCCATCACGTCACCAACGATCCTGGCCGACTTCTTGTGGGGCTGATCGAAGGTGTTACTCTGGCCATACATGGCGTAGAGGATTCGCCGATGCACCGGCTTGAGCCCGTCTCTGACGTCAGGAAGCGCCCTTCCCACGATAACGCTCATGGCGTAATCAATGTAAGAAGATTTCATCTCGGAGGTTATGTCCACGTCGATCTCTGTCATCTCTGCTCACCTCACACGTCCAGATACTTCACGTCGCTTGCGTGAGCTTCGATGAACTCGCGCCTCGGCTCCACTCTAGCCCCCATCAGGATCGAGAATATCTCGTCTGCTTCCACCGCGTCTTCTAAGGAGACCTTGAGTAGGGTTCTGTTCTCGGGATTCATGGTGGTCACCCATAGCTGGTCCGGGTTCATCTCACCAAGACCCTTGTACCTCTGGATCATCGCTTTGCCACCCATCGATTCCAGAATCTGGGCCAATTCCAGGTCGCTGTAGGCGTAAGAGGCCAATTTTCTCTTCTTAACGAGATAAAGAGGTGGCTGGGCGATGTAGACGTATCCTGCCTCTACCAAAGGCCGCATGTACCGGTAGAAGAACGTTAGCAACAGAGTCCTGATATGAGATCCGTCCACGTCCGCATCGGTCATTATTACCACCTTGTGGTACCTTGCCCGGTCGATCTGGAAGTCTTCGCCGATTCCGGTGCCCAAAGCGGTGATTATGTTCCTGATCTCGTTGTTCTTCAGGATCTTGTCCAGCCGGGCCCTCTCCACGTTCAGGATCTTGCCCCGGAGTGGCAAGATCGCCTGGAAGTGCCTGTTTCGGCCCTGTTTGGCAGAGCCCCCGGCAGACTCGCCTTCCACGATGTAAAGTTCACAAGCTTCGGGATCTTTCTCGGAACAGTCAGCCAATTTTCCAGGCATTCCACCGGAGCTGAGGGCGTTCTTTCGCCTCGTCAGTTCCCGAGCTTTCCTTGCGGCCACTCGGGCTCTGGAGGCCTGAGTTGCCTTCTCCACGATCTTGGACGCCACCTGAGGGTTTTCCTCGAAGAACTCTGCCAGCCCTTCAGAGACGAGTGAATTTGTGATCCCGCCGATGGCGCTGTTTCCAAGCTTCGTCTTGGTCTGGCCCTCGAACTGGGGATCAGATAGCTTGACGCTGATCACCGCGGTCAAGCCTTCTCTCAGGTCTTCGCCTGCAAGCTTTGCGCCGTTCTTAAGAATACCGCTGGACCTTGCGTGTTCGTTTGTGGTCTTGGTAAGCGCGGCCCTGAAACCGCTCAGGTGGAACCCGCCCTCTCTCGTGTTGATATTGTTTGCAAAGGAGAGGATGTTTTCGCTATAGGAGTTGTTGTATTGCAAAGCCACCTCGACGTAAGTCCCCTCCTTCTCGGCCGAGATGTATATGGGCGAATCATGCAAGACCTCTTTGCTCTTGTTCAGATGCTTCACGAAGGAGATGATGCCGCCTTCGTAAAAGTACTCCCGAACTTTTCCGGGTGCTTCCTTCCCCTTTTCCGCCTCTTCTTCGATGCTTATCTTGAGGCCCCGGTTGAGGAATGCAAGCTCACGAATCCTGCTCGCAAGAGTGTCGAAACTGAAATTCAAGTTCTCGAAGATAAGAGGATCCGGCTTGAACCTCACAACGGTTCCGGTATCGTCAGAGACTCCATGGACCTCCAGGTCCGAGACGGGCTTGCCTTGTTCGTACCGCTGCCAGTATACGAGGTTGTTCCTTCTGACCTCGACTTCAAGCCATTCTGAAAGCGCATTTACGACGGAGACGCCAACTCCATGGAGCCCTCCAGAAACGCGATAAGATTTGTGATCGAATTTTCCTCCTGCATGGAGCATGGTCATCACTATCTCCACCGCAGGCTTCTTGTAATGACTGTGAATGTCCACCGGAACGCCTCTTCCGTTATCCTTGACAGAGACGCTTCCATCTGAATGGAGGACGATATTTATCTCTGAGCAGTAACCACCCATGGCCTCGTCTATGCTGTTGTCCACCACTTCGTAGACCAGGTGGTGCAGACCGGATGTGCCTGTACTTCCGATGTACATGGCGGGCCTACGCCTGACAGCATCTAGGCCTTCTAATACCTGTATGTGGCTTGCGTCGTAATCGTCAATTGCTTCACTCAAGACCGGATGTACCCCCTAAATACATAAATAACCTTCAATCAAATAATCTCATTATATATAGTGCTTTGCACTACATGAATCAGCAACCAGCGCCTTCATAATGTTGAATTATCCGTCGCAACTCGGCATACCGGCTTCTCATACCGGCTTCTGATTCTTATCATCCTTACGATCTCCACCCACAGATCACCTCGCCCCACTTAGGCTTAACGCTCAGTTACAGACATCTCGTGAACTTTTGCCCTGACCTCTATTCTCCTAGTTCTTCAGGCAGCAGACCGAAGCTTTCAAGCTGACAACTATGATCTGAATGCGTCTTTCAGCATGGGTGTATCCGCTACGGCAAACTGACAAGACCATCGTCCGCCATTCTCGATGTGGCCAATTGAACCTGTATTTTGTGGATGTTATGTAGGTCCTATGTATTGAAGTGAGACAAAAAGTTTATACATTATTGTATAGAGATAGTATTTCATGCATGGGTGGTGAGGTGAGTAAAGATGAAAGAAAAAATAACCTCCTTCCTAATGATCACTCGAACCCGAACCACCCCAAAGATGGAAAAGATTTTAAAACGCCTTTGGGGCGGAATACATCGAATAACTCAAAAGATAATTGGAACTTTGATATTCACCCTGGCTTTTCTGATATTCGCATATGTCGTCACCTTAGCGGTCTTAGCAATCGGCCAGTTATACCTAGTTACTAATTTTTATAAATATTATATATTACAATCCGACCATCGTTGTCTTGGATATTCACAAAATGTCACGCAAATAAATAATACTCAAAATTCGACGCTACAAAGCGCATTCTTGGATGGAAGTGTTTTCGGAGGAGACATATTCTACTTGATCACAATCACCGCCCTTCTTCTCGTGATGTTGCTCGTCATCAGCATATTCAGGGATGAAACGAGCACAACAATCTTGCCTTTTAAGGTCTGTATTGGTTATGAAAAATATAGCGGCGAAGCAGTTTCTGATATGCTCCTCAGTGAACTAAAAAGGATCAGGCAGATTCATCGTACCAAATACGAAGGAATCGAGCCAGGGAAAATTCCATTGAAAGAAACAGCCTTAAACTGGACCCCTCCAGTAACAGAATATTTAACTTTGCCTCAAATCAAACCAAAAACCGAGAACCTAACCTATAACATCGCTGAGTTAGGCACAGTCAGCACGGGCCTAGTTTCAATATCACTCGGCCATTTGCTGATCATCCTCAAGGATCTCTGTCCTTTCAGTAATCCTGGTACATCCATAAGTGGCAGCCTACAAAAATACGGATCAACTATCTGCTTAGTGGCCCATTACAGTGGCCCTTACTCATGGACAGCCCATCACAAAATCAAAGTTTTTGAGGGGGCTGGGCATGAGATTATTCCTGACATTGTCCGCGATTTATCTTTCAAAATCGCCCAAGAACTTTCACCGGAACATTCTGCCAAGAACTGGGAAAGTTTCAAATATTTCACCAAAGCTCTGGATAACTATCGAAGATACATCCTGATCGAAGATACGAGAGCATTGGAACATGCCCTAAAGAATTGTCTCAAGGCGATAAGTATAGAACAGGATTATGATCAACCTATCCGCTTGCTTTACAATCTTGGGATTGCCTACCTCAACAATAACAAATATTATGAAGCTGAAAGGACATTCCGCCAAATACTTATGTTCAAGCGTGATTCTGGAAATGCATGGCATGGGTTGGGAAAGGCCCTTCGCCGCTTGCATCAGCACGAAGAGGCGATCAAGTGTTATGATGAGGCACTTGAGATTACAAAATCAGAAGCAGAGGCAAAAGCCACCTTAACAAGCAAAGGTCACTCACTTCGTCACCTTGAAAATTACTACGGTGCATATAGTTGTTTTAAAAGAGCCATAGAAATAGATGAAAATTATGCATTAGCCTGGGCGGGAAAAGGCCTCGTTTGTGGATGTTTGGCTGAAAAAGAGAAAGATCAAAAGAAGAAAGAAAAGTCTATTGAAGGGGCCATTAAAGCTTATGAGAAAGCTATTGAACTCGATCCAGATGAGATAATGTGGCGGCCAGCACTTGCTCGCCTGTACCAGAAACGTAACAAAAAAGATGATCGTGAAAAAAGCAACACACAGTGTAACATTGTTCACAAATCAATAGAACACTTAAGTGAGTACAACCGTTCTTGTTTTGAGGCGATTTGTGGCGATGTAGATGAAGCATTGAAATGGCTTGAAATGGCCCTAAAATATGAACAAGTGACAACGTGTTGGATAAAAAAAGATCCTGACCTTGAGTTTATACTCAACGACTCGAGATTTACGAAGTTAATGGAGAAATATGGTAGAAATCAAAAGTCCAAAGACCGAAAAGCTGAAGAGATAAAGGCTAGGATATCCAACGTCGCAATCCATCGGATGCTAAAATATAAAATAGATTATATCGACAAAGAATGTCGGGAGATTCGTAAGGACCTAGAAACCGAAAATGAATACGTCCAAGCCTGCTACTACTCGGTTTGTGGTGATGTGGACAAAGCTTTGGAAATGCTTAGAATCGCTCTGGTGAAAAAACAAGCAAGCCCTGAAAAACCAATAGTTGATCCTGACTTAATATCCATCCGTGGTAATTCTCAGTTCTGGGATCTAATGGATGAATTTACCAGGGAAGATTGAGCTTTGGTCATGAGATAGATGTGTATCACAGTCTGAACTGTTAGTCCAATGCGCCAGCCCAGATATGTTACCCACAGCTTAGCGAGAGAGAGGAAAACCAGAATGCTCGAACCACAGGTAGCCCCATACGGATCTTGGAAGTCGCCCATCACCGCAGACCTGATCGCATCCGAGACGATCGGGCTCGAACAGGTGATGACCGACGGCAACAACTTGTACTGGATCGAAATGCGCCCGTCGGAGGGTGGGCGATACGTCATTGTGCGCCGATCGCCTGACGGAAAGAGAGAAGACGCAATTCCTCTGGGATTCAACGCCCGAAGCCGGGTCCACGAATACGGCGGCGGCTCTTTCGCCGTAGCTGGTGGTGCGGTCTATTTTTCGAACTTCGAAGATCAGCGCCTTTACCGCCTGGATAACGACAATGACCTGCCGCATCCGATAACGCCCAAGGAAAAATTGTGCTATGCAGACTTTGTCTTAGATCAACGCCGGGACAGGATCATCTGCGTCTGTGAAGATCATTCTGGGAAGAGAGAAGGCGATGCAGTCAACACCCTTGTGAGCATCGATATCAAGACAGGTGTCCTCAAGACCCTTGCTTCTGGAAACGACTTCTATTCTTCGCCTCGCCTCAGCCCCGATGGATCCAAGATTGCCTGGCTCACATGGAACCATCCCAACATGCCTTGGGACGGAACCGAACTTTGGGTTGGCAACCTGGATGAAAACGGTTTATTGGACCAATCTGGGCAAAATGAGCAACTAATCGCTGGAGGCGTTGGGGAATCCATATACCAACCCGAATGGTCGCCAGACGGCGTCCTATACTTCGTGTCCGATCGCACCGGATGGTGGAACCTTTACCGCTACCGTGAACCCGATGAAAAGGCAGAATCCCTAACAGAAATCGAAGCCGAGTTCGGCAGGCCCCAATGGGCCTTTGAAACTTCCACCTACGCCTTCGAGTCGACGAATCGAATCATCTGCACCTATAACAACAGAGGAAACTGGCATCTGGCAAGCCTCAATACGACAACTCTCAAGCTCGACCCGATCACGACACCATACACCGAGATCGAATATATTCGAGTCTTTCCTGACCAGGGTCGGGCCGTTTTCGTGGGCGGGTCAAAAACGGAAAACTCGTCGATCGTTCAGTTCGATTTGCGTTCCGGCAAGACGGAAGTTCTGCGCCGTTCCAGCGAGGCTTTGATCGATCTTGGCTACCTTTCAGCGCCCAAAACGATAGAGTTTCCAACGGAAAGGGGCTTGAAAGCATATGCATTCTTCTATCCGCCTCAAAACCAAGATTTCGTTGCGCCACCTGGTGAAAAACCACCACTCCGAGTCATAAGCCATGGCGGTCCAACTTCGGCCGCATCGAGCGCGTTAAGCTTGGGAATCCAATACTGGACCAGCCGCGGGATTTCAGTACTCGACGTGAATTATGGAGGAAGCACAGGTTATGGCCGAGAATATCGGGACCGTCTCAAAGGTCAATGGGGCATCGTCGACGTTGATGATTGTGTGAACGGCGCACTTTACCTAGTGAAAAAAGGCAAAGCCGATTCTGAAAGGCTCATAATTCGTGGGGGAAGCGCAGGCGGCTACACGACCCTAAGCGCGCTTACTTTCCGTAATACGTTCAAGGCCGGAGCTAGCTACTATGGTATAGGCGATCTGGAGACCCTGACCAAGGACACTCATAAGTTCGAGTCGCGTTATCTAGATAATCTAGTCGGACCCTATCCAGAACGTCGAGACCTTTACAAAGAACGCTCACCTATCAACTCTGTAGATCGGCTTTCCTGCCCAGTGATATTTTTCCAGGGACTCGAAGACAAAGTAGTCCCTCCTGATCAGGCCGAAAAGATGGTGACAGCCCTCCGCGCCAAAGGGTTGCCTGTAGCTTATGTCACCTTCGAAGGAGAACAACACGGCTTTCGTCGTGCTGAGAACATCAAACGTTCGCTGGAAGCAGAACTTTACTTCTATTCACAAATCTTTGGCTTCGAGCTTGCTGATCCCGTTGAACAGGTGCTCATCGAGAACTTTGAGTCCATTTGATTCGCGAAACACAACAATATTATGAAACGCCCAATAGCACTTTGGGCGTTTCTTCCCTTCAAAAGCAACCCAAAAGGACGACGATCATTCCCTGTGACAGAAAGTTTATCCCTTGAATTTGGAATTGTTCTCACATGAATCGTTACGTTATTTTCACGTTGGGTGTCTTTATGACCCTCGGCCTGGGCACGGCCCAATTTGCTGGCTTCGACTTCCTGAACTTTGGCGATTCTGGCGAGCTCCTCTCTCCGGTTGCAGAATCTGTCAAGGTCGCCCCAGACGAAGTTTCGGATGTCGGAACCATCCCAACCGAAAAGCCGGTATTTGGCATAATCAGCGGCGAGCTTGAAACCCAACTGGTCGGAGGTTATGCGGTTCAAACCGATGCGACAGTGGTTGCAGTCCCAAAAGATGTGCCTTACCGAAACGGCATGGGAACTTACTCGAAGATCTTTGCGACCCTCTCTTCGGAGGATGTGCCTTACTCGATCACCACAGAGTACAGAATCAACTGTTCGGGCGACCCCCAAGGCACTTTGGACTGCTACGCTTACAAGACAACTCCGTTCTACAACCCCACGAGCGAAAAGACTGTCTTCGTCCTCGCATACAACGTGACATCGGGAACTTCGGCTGTGGACCTGTACCTGGAACGTGAAGGAAGCGTCAGCGGCATAATGGGATCTTTGGACTTTGACCTGAACTTTGATGAGTCTGATTCGGATCTGGTCACGGACGTGAACAATGCGGAAATTCCCGCCTTCCTCAGCGACATCCTGAGCCAGGCCTAACTTTCAGGATTCAGCAGGGACGAATTTGGTTCCGTAGTAGATTATCCCCTTTTCACCTTCTTTTCCAAGTATCCTGAAGACCGGCTTTACCCTCATTCCTATCTCTACTTCATCGGGGCTTGCAATAACCTGGCCCGTGAGCCTGGGACCTTCATCCAGCTGGATAACAGCAAGGGTGTAGGGCGTCTGCCTCTTGAAATCCTCTGTGGAGTTGTGGATGACGGTATAAGTGACGACTTTCCCAGTCCCTTCGAACTTGTAATCTTCCATCTGGGCTTTTCGGCGGCAGTTGGGACAGATATCCCTCGGCGGGAAGTAGTATTCATCACAGTTGGAACAGTGGGTCCCTATCAGGTTGTATCTCTGGGGTATATGTCTCCAGAATCGCGGTGCTGCGGACATCTATCTACCTCGACATTATGTGAACCAGGGCAGTGCCTCCGCACCCGCCCACGTTGTGGGTAAGGCCGATTTCGGCTCCGTCGACCTGGCGTTTTCCTGCTTCGCCTCGGAGCTGGAGCACCATCTCGTAGGCTTGCTTGATCCCCGTGGCTCCAACAGGATGACCACAGGCCTTCAGCCCGCCAGAGGTGTTGACCGGGATTTTGCCCCCTATCTGAGTGAGGCCTTCTTCTGTGGTTTTTCCACCTTGGCCTTTCTCTACGAACCCGAGGTCTTCTATGGCCGCGATCTCTCCAATAGTAAAGGCGTCGTGGACCTCGGCGAGATCGATGTCTTTTGGACCTAGCCCAGCCTGTCTAAAAGCTCGCCTGGCTGCATGAACAGTTGCGTCCAGCGTGGTTATGTCTCGCCGATCGTGAAGGGCTAAAGTGTCGCTCGCCTGGGCCGCTGCCAGAATCTTTATCGGAGCGTCGGTATACTTCTTTGCCAGCTCCGTTGGAGCTAAAACCACAGCGGCAGCGCCATCTGTTATCGGAGAGCAGTCGAGGACCCTGAGAGGATCTGCCACAATCGGTGAGTTTAGAACCTTGTCCACGGTGACTTCTGTGTGGTATTGAGAGATGGGGTTCATGTTTCCGTTATGGTGGTTCTTCACGGAGACTTCGGCCAGTTGTTCGCGGGAGGTTCCGTACTCGTGCATGTGGAGTCTTGCTATCATCGCATACAGCGCTGGGAAGGTAGCTCCAAAGAAACATTCCCATTCTCTATCTGCGGCGGCCGCAAGAGCATCTGCGGCAGTTCCCCCGGTAACATCGGTCATCTTCTCCACACCGGCCGCGATCACAACATCACTGTACCCGCTGGCTACGGCCAAGACCCCTTGCCTAATGGCAAGGCCTCCTGAGGCGCAGGCTGCCTCGACTCTGGTGCTAGGTACGTGGAGCCTGGAAAGGCCCGCACAATCCGATATCAGGGCGCCTATATGCTCTTGCTCCACGAACCTGCCGCCGCTCATGTTTCCCACATAGAGGGCGTCAATCTCTTCGCCGCTGACGTTGGCGTCTTCCAGGGCCATGATCCCCGTTTCAACCACCAGGTCACGCAGCGAGTCGTCCCAGCGTTCACCAAACCTGGTGCACCCGGCTCCGATAATCGATACCGATCTCATAGTCTCACAGTCGTAGTTTGCCCTTGTGCTTGGCATAGAGGGCGTAATCCAAGTATTGAGCGTTCTTTATGTAATCCTCAACAAGGGGGGCGTTGCATCTTATCTTCTCTATTTTGTCTTTCACCCTTATGCTGAAGGCGTCGCTCCCAGCACCTGACCCGAAGCTTGCAAGGAATATCCTGTCTCCGGGATGGGCCGCATCCAAAGTAGCCGCAAGACCCATTAAGCTGGCCCCAGAATAAGTGTTCCCGATCCTTGAAACCACTAGGCCAGGATCAATCTGTTCTCTGGAAAAACCCAATTTGCCTGCTACCCTTACCGGAAACTTGCCATTTGGTTGGTGAAACACCGCATAATCGTAATCTTGAGGGGAGGTTCCCATCTTCTTCATGAGGCCTCGGGCGGCGTTGGTCACATGCTTGAAATAGCCTGGCTCGCCCGTGAACCTGCCCCCGTGTTCCGGATAGGGGCGGCCCTCTCGCCTCCAAAAGTCAGGGGTATCCGTGGTGAAAGAATATATCTCCTCGATCTCGGCAGCGAGGTCGTCTTGCCCTATTACGTAAGCTGCGCCGCCCGCAGCTGCGGTGTATTCAAGAGCATCTCCAGGAGCTCCCTGGCTGGTATCGGTTCCGATGGCCATTCCAAGGTCTATTAGCCCTGAACTTACAAGACCGAGGCAAGCTTGCATGGCCGCAGTCCCTGCCTTGCAGGCGAACTCAAAATCGGCCGTGGTGAATTCTGTGCCGGTGCCTATGGCGGCACCTACTATCGTTCCTGTGGGTTTCACAGCATAAGGGTGGCTCTCGGATCCTGCGTATATTGCGCCGATTCTCCGAGGATCTACCTCGCCTCTCTTGATGGCGTTTCTTCCGGCTTCAACAGCTATGGTAACCGAATCTTCATCGGCGTCTGGCACCGACTTTTCGAAGACATTGAGGTTTTGAGCCACGTCATCCTCGTCGCCCCAAACCCTGGCTATCTCTTCCACACGTATTCTGTACTTGGGTATGTAGACTCCGTAGCTCACTATTCCTGCAGGCAATGTATCACCTTTGGTTCAGGTTGCGTGACAGTTCCTCAGCGGAGACGGTGGTGGCAAGCAGAGGTATATGCTCAATCTCGGCGATCTTTCTTGCCACGTGGTCTACATCCCCAGGATTTAAGCCCTGAAGAATCACCGCACCCGGCTTGAAAGTGCTGACCCTTACCGCAACCATGGGCGATCTTCCAGTGGTAACTCCGGTAAATATCAGGGCTCGCGTCGTACTTCGCCCATATATTTTGTAGAATTGGTCAGGGAGAAATTCCATGATGGCCTTCATGCTGTCGATGATCGTGTAGCCGTAGATGTAGATGTCCATGTCGCCACATACCACTTTGGCGCCGATCTTTTCGACAAAATCCAGAAGCATAACAGGTTCATGATATTCACATATGCAACAGGCCTGTCCGAAGCTGCCACCATCGCTCAGCATGGCGCTATATGTGCGAATGACGTTTCCGCCGTGAAGCTCGTCGATTGTCAGGAGAGCGTCGATAATTTTGCTAATGATCAGTATTCCGGGGGACTTTCTTCTGCCGCTTTCATAGTCGCTTATCACGCTAGGCGAGATTTCCAGATGGTTGGAGAGCTCGGTCTGGGTGATGCCGAAGTTGTTCCTCCATTTTTTCAGAGTTTCGCCGGGATTCTGCGAGAGGGTTATTTCGCCCGCCACTTTTTCTGCGATAGACCGTTGTATATTCGAGAGCTCCCCCCCAGACAACATGGAGGAGAACTGACCTACCTAGGATATAAAGTTAACGAAATGAGGTTCGTCATTCGACGAGGAAAACGACTGAAAATGTGATTAAGTTGAGAAAAAGTGCGCCGACCGGGATTCGAACCCGGGTTTTGGGCTGTCTTCGCAAATAATCGATGCTTGGAAGGCCCAAGTCATAACCACTAGACCATCGGCGCCCGCACTCCCTCTCGCCTCGTTGAACTTAACGTTTTCGATCCGAAGGGCGGAATCGGAGGATATACCATCATCAATCGTTTCAAATCGTCGAGGGTCAGGCCGAGGAAGTCACCAACAAGAACACTACAAAAAGCCGGAAGACACGTCTGCCCTGTGGCCCGATCGGCGCCGAGCAGAACCCGCGAGCGATTTCGCCCTGTGGCGTATGCGATGTGCGTGCGATGTGATGTGATATGCGTGTGAATATGAATGTGCATCGAGTTCTTTCCGGCAGGCGAGGATCTGTAGCACCGCTGCCACGAAGCTGCTACTTCCGGGAGATCCTGACCGCCGCAATCGTCAGGGAAAACGGCAGAAACTTTTTTGCGGATGCGGATCTACCCGACACCGGATGAGACCTGCCCCTATCCTCGCGCTGACTTTGGCTCTGGCCCTGACGCTGCTGGCGCCCCTCCTCGCAAGTCCGGCCCAAGGCGCGCCAGACTCTCGTGTGGTGATTCAAGCAAGCGAGATACTGGCCAAGATCGAGAATGGCGAGCCGGTAGAGTACGACGGCGTGATCGTGGAGGGCGATCTGGACCTAAGCGGACTTGACCTGCCCACGGAACACGTCGAGAGAACAGAGTTAGAAATCAAATACTTGCATCTGTCCGAAGAAGCGAAGGTCGTCAAGTCTTCGATAAGCATCACGAACTCCGAAATCAGGGGGAACACGAACTTTAATAACGCCATTTTCCGGGAGCAAGTCAATTTCGAAAACACCAAATTCACCGGAGACGCCGGGTTCTTGAGATCAAATTTTAGCGGCTATGCTAACTTCAGGGAGGCGCAGTTCAGCGGCGGTGCTGCCTACTTTGGGGAGGCACAGTTCAGCGGCGGTGCTGCCTACTTTGGGGAGGCGCAGTTCAGCGGCGGCGATGCCTACTTTGGGGAGGCGCAGTTCAGCGGCGGCGATGCCTACTTTGGGGAGGCGCAGTTCAGCGGCGGCGATGCCAACTTTTTGGGGGCGAACTTCAGCGGCGATGCTGACTTCGAGAGGGCGCAGTTCAGCAGCGATGTCGACTTCACCGGGGCTCAGGTCAGAGGGGATGCCAACTTCAGTGGAGCTCAAGTTATCGGTTATGCCAACTTCATGGGGGCGCAATTCAGCAGATATGTCGACTTCTTCCGGGAGAAAATTCTGGCCAGTGAGATCCTGGGCAATATTAAACCGGGCGAGCCTATAGAGTACAACAGCGTGATCATCGAGGGAGACCTGGACCTAAGCCAGAGGACTCTGAAAACGGTTCGCTTCAACAATACAGTATTCTGGGGATCTGTCACCTTTGAGGGCACCAACTTCACCGAAGACGCCTGGTTCCAGGGAGCAAATTTCGGCGGCGGCGATGCCAACTTCGGGGGGGCGAACTTCAACGGCGGCGATGCCAACTTCGGGGGGGCGAACTTCAGCGGCGGTGATGCCTACTTCGTTGAGGCTGAGTTCGGCAACAATGCTGACTTCAAGAAGGCAAACTTCAGTGGCGGCGCTGCCTACTTCTGGGGGGCGAACTTCAGCAGCGGTGCCGACTTCGGGGAGGCGAACTTCAGCAGCGGTGCCGACTTCGGGGAGGCAAACTTCAGCGGCAACTATGCCTACTTTGCGACCCAGCTCAGCAGCAATGAGTGGCAAATCTACAGCGGAGCTGCCGACTTCTCTGGGGCGAACTTCAGCAGCGGTGCCGACTTCTACGGGGCACAGTTCAGCGGCGATGCCCACTTCACGGGGGCGAACTTCAGCGGCGATGCAGACTTCTGGGTGGCAGTGTTCAGCGGCGATGCCCACTTCACGGGGGCGAACTTCAACGGCGATGCAGACTTCTGGGAGGCAGTGTTCAGCGGCGATGCCCACTTCACAGGGGCGAACTTCAGCGGCGGTGCCCACTTCTACGGGGCACAGTTCAGCGGTAGCTATGCCAACTTCTGGAGGGCAAACTTCAGCGGCGGCTATGCCGACTTTGGGTACGCAGTGTTCAGCGAAGACGTCTATTTCGAGGATTCCAGCTTCTATCACACAAACCTGACGTTGGAGGACGCAAAGAACATCCGCGTCCTGCGGCTCTCAGATGCCACTTTCGAGAACAAGTCCACAATCTGCCTGAACGAGACCGACTACGAGCGGCTGTACGTCCACTGGGACCAGATAAAAGACGGCTTCGTCTACAACGGCGAGGCGTACCTGACGCTCATCAAGAACTTCAGGAACATAGAGTACTTCGAGGATGCGGACGTCTGCTACTACCAATACAGGCGAGAGCGCCAGGCGATGAGAAGCTGGGGCGAGACTGCAAAGTACACCGACATCCTCGGATGGGTCACCTGCGGGTACGGCGTTCGGGTCCGAAACACGCTGGCTCTGGGACTTGCCGTGGTATTTGTGTGTGCCGTCTACTACTGGCGAAAGGATGCCATCAGGAGGCTGAAAGGAGACGAGAACGAGAAGGCGGGCTTCTGGGATGCCTTCTACTTCAGCATGATGACCTTTACGACGGTCGGTTACGGTGACTGGTATCCTCTCGACAAGCACAGAAGATGGGTGATGATCGAGGGGATCTTGGGCTGGCTTTTGCTCTCGCTCTTCTTGGTAACGCTGGCAAACGTGATCATCCGGTAGGCGTGATAGGTTGGCAGGATAGACGGAACAGATCGAACAGGATAGAACCCGAACCGGACAAGACGGAACAGAGATCGAACGAGAGATCAAACGAGATATAGAAAGAGAAAGTGCGCGAGAAAAAAGAAGAGGGTATTTTCGCCCGCTAGATGAAATCGGGCGCCGACGAGAACAAAGACCACCGCCTGTACTTCATAGATCTCTTCAGCCTTTCGACTGCAAGGTTCATCGCAGCCTCGCGCGGCAAGATTCCTTCCGACGTGGACGATTCGAGAACCTGCCTCGTATTTCGGCGCACCTTCTCTTCGATCACCTGGAATGCACCTGACTCGGTTGCGCCCTTGTACTCCATAGCCGCGCATATCACTCCTCCTGCATTGGCTATGAAATCGGGAACGGAGATTATGCCCTTCTCGTGGAGGATCTTTTCGGCCCCAGGTGTGATGGGGATGTTTGCGCCCTGCATCACAAGCTTCGTCTTCAGGCGGTTCACATTAGTCTCGTCGATGACATCGGGCCGCGCCGCCGGAATCCAGATGTCGCATTCGATATCGATCACGGCATCTTGGTAGAGCTTTTCCCCTTCAGAATAATCAACAACGCTCTTTCGCCTCTTCTTTAGCTCTATCAAAGCCTCGACGTCGAGCCCTTCAGAGTTGTAGATCGTCCCGCAGGAATCTGCCGCGCCGACGAGGACTGCACCTTTCTCTGTCAGGAACCTTGCGACATGTTTTCCAACAGCTCCAAACCCCTGGACCACTATCCTGGCGCCTTCCAGGCTGAAGTCACAATGTTCGATGGCAACGTCTGTTGCGTGGCTGACACCCCATCCTGTCGCCCCGATCTCGTCCAAGGGAATTCCGCCAACCTCGCAAGGAAGCCCTACGGACCTTCCTATCTCGTCTCTCACCCAGGCCATGCATTCTTCGTCGGTTCCCATATCAGGACCGAAGATGTACTCCTTTGTTTCCCGAAGAGAGCTTGCAAAAGCCCGAATCATCAGCTCTTTTTTCTCTTTTGGCATCTTCGGATCGCCGTAAATCACCGACTTTCCGCCACCATGAGGCAGATCTGCAGCTGCGTTTTTCAGGGTCATGGATCGAGCCAGCCGGAAACATTCGTCGGTGCAAACGTCAGGGGCCATTCTCAAACCACCAATGGCAGGGCCCCTTGAAACGTTGTCGACTACAAGGACCCCTTTCAGCCCCACAGACGGCTCATAGACGTGAACAATCTTTGTCGGGCCCAGATCATCTGCATATTTGAACATGTTTTCCATCTGCAACCTCCCTTGGAATTTGAAAGAATATTACAAGATTCTTATACGACTGATCATTGAAATGTTTTTCCTGCTGAAGATGGCAAATATTCGAGTATTCGAATATTTGGGTAGTGACTTCAGATCTGGGTGACGTTTCATGGAGCGGATCCTAACAAGGTATTCGGCTAATTTTTTTGTTGTTGGGCCTGCCCTAGACATGTACCACTTCCAAACCCAAGCTAAATTGAACCCACAGCTTCGTATTTCTGGAGAAACATCAACCGTGTGTTGGGGCTTTACCAATATTTGAGTATTCGAATCAGAGAAGTTCGCCACCCCAGACGATCAACCGAGGTTGAGACCTGATGATGATGATGATGATGATTCACCCAAAATAACCCTCACATCAACCGCAGATGCGACTTTCTCATGGACCTGAAGAGGGTTGATCTCGATCTCGTTTATCTCCTCGATCTCTTGCACAATCTCAGACATTTTCATGATGATTGTGGCAAGGTTCTCCAGGTCGACAGGCTTTGAACCCCTGAACCCGGTCAGAAGTGGATAGGTTTTCACGTCTTTCATCATCTCGAATGCCTCTTCCCTTTCCAAAGGTGCAAGCCTGAACGTCACATCCTTGAAAAGCTCAGTTGCAATGCCTCCAAGCCCGAACATGACAACGGGGCCGAACTGGGGATCTTTCAGCCCGCCCACAATCACCTCTGCACCTTTTGGCGCCATCTCTTCGAGAAGGAAGCCTTCGACACGTGCACGAGGCGCCCCCTTCGAGAAGTTCCTTTTCATCTCTTCGAGGGTGCGGGCGGTATCTTCAAGGTTCTTTATGTCCAGCTCGACGCCGCCAACTTCGGTCTTATGAATCACGTCTAGGGACACCACCTTGAGGGCGAAAGGCGGCCTTAAGTTCTCGGCCTTTGCGAGATCTTCTGGCTTTTTGATCAAGACAGATTTTGGAACGTCTATTCCCCAAGCCGAAACGAGAGCTTTTGCTTCGGGTTCGAGCAGGCTCACCCGCCCTTCGATCAAGGCGTCTTTGACCATTTTTTTGGCAGCATCTCGCCCCATTCTCGCCTTTTTCGCACTTTTTGCTCTTTTTACTTTTTCCGCTTTTTCCGACGTTTGGACACCGTCAATGATTTTCCCGGTCTCGACTTGTGCACCGGAGCTTGTCAAAACCGAAGCCGCCCTTACGGCGCTTTCTGGTGTTGAAAAAACTGGAATTCCCTTCTCTTCGAATCGCTTTGCCATCTCTCTTGCGAAATCGCCACCTGGGCTGCATATGATCAAAGGCTTGTCGTGCTTTCTCCTGACTTCATCGAGCCTCTCCACCAAATCTTCAGTAAGCTCGGCAGGGCCCCACAAAACTACCACAATCGAAAAGTCGCATCCATCTTCCAGTCCCTGATCGAGTGCCGTGACGTAATCTGAATTCGAAACGCTTCCGGTCAGGTCGATGGGGTTGTTGACGGCGGAAAATTCAGGAAGTTTTGATCCAAGTTGCCTTTTTGCTTCGCCGGAGAGACTTGGGACCTCAAGTCCAGATATTTCGAGGGCATCGGCCATGCTTATCCCAACGCCACCACCATCTGTCACGATCAAGGCCTTCTTTTCCCTGATCGGAAGATAAGCTCCCAGGACCTTGCAGGCGTCCTTCAGGCCTTCGTACCCATCAACTTCGATTATCCCGGCCTTCTTGAAGGCGGCCCTGTATATCTCGTAATTTCCGCTCATCGCTCCGGTGTGAGACTTGGCGGCACGACTGCCGGTTTCACCCCTTCCAACCTTGAGGGCGACAACCGGTTTCTTCTCGGCGCATCTTGAAGCAGATTCGACGAACTTCTTTCCATCCTCTATAGATTCCACGTAGAGGGCAACGACCTCTGTCGCCTCGTCATCCGCCAAGAAATCAACGCAGTCGGTAACGTTGACATCAACCCCGTTTCCGTAGCTCACGACTCTTGAAACCCCGAAGCCCGCCGAAGCCACATCTCCCATCACCATGACTGCAAAAGATCCGCTCTGTGAGAGGATCGAAAGACCTCCCTTTCCGGGCCTCGTAACTCTCACTTCTGGCACGAAGAATGTGTCGACTTTTGAAACGGTGTCGTATATCCCCATACAGTTTGGACCGACAATCCTTATATTTTTCCTCAGAAGGATCTTCTCGATTTCGGCCTCCAGTTTCTTTCCGGATTCTACCTCCTTGAACCCGGCGCTGACTATGACAGCTCCTTTGACATTATCAACAGGTCCTCGCAAAATCTCCAGAACGTTCGGGGCTGGAAGGATCAGAACTGCAAGGTCGATCGTATCCACTATCTCGTCAAGGGACGAATAGCATTTGAGCCCGTCAATCACTCGATACCGCGGGTTTACAGGATATATCGCGCCCTCGAAACCAATTTTTCGAAGGCTTTCCAGCACGACGAAAGACGGTTTTCCCGGAATTGGAGATGCGCCGACGATGGCGATCGACTGGGGGCTAAAGAGGAAGCTGATATCCTTTCCAATACTCATTCACCATCTCCTGGATCTCCTTTAGATCCCGATCCCGTCTCACCGGCTCGAAGAGATGTGAGAACCTGCCCTGTTCTTTGAGGTACTCTTCAACCGGCTTGAACTTCGGAGTAACGGTGTGCCTAACTTCTCCGTTTACCGACTCTTTCAGGGCCCAGATTCCTGTCTCCACCGCCAGTCTTGCAAGCATGACAGATCTTGAGGGGTCCGTCGCCCATCCTGGCGGGCAAGGTGCAAGAGAGATGAAGAGCTTGGGCCCGTGAAATTCTTCTGCCCTTTTGAACTTGTTGAATAGATCGACGGGGTAAGCAGGCGAGAGCGTTGCAAGGTAAGGCGGCTTATGGCTGTTCCATATCTCGAACAGGTCTTTCTTTGGAAGCTTTGATCCTTCAGGCATCTTTCGCCCTGGTGGAGTCGTTCCGGTCTTCGATCCGAAGGGCGTTGCACCTGACTTCTGAAACCCGGTGTTCCCGTAAGCCTCGTTGTCGTAGCAGATGTAGTAGAAGTCCAGGTTCCTGTAAATCGCCCCCGAAGTTGACGAAAGGCCCATGTCGTAGGCAGAACCGTCTCCTGTCAGGACGACAACTTTCAGGTCCTCTTCAGGATCGAGCTTCCCCTTCTTGATCAGGATGTCGAGGGCGTCTCGAACCCCTTGCGCCCCGGCAGGAGCACAGGCCATCGCCGTGTAGAGCCAAGAGTTCTCGAAAGGTGTGAAAGGATAGATGGAAAGAAGGGTGAAACATCCGGCAGCGTTCACGATTACCACATTTTTCCCAAGAGCTTTGAGAGAATGTCTCAGGGTCAAGAGCCCGCCACAACCTGCACAGGCAGGAGTTCCCGGGAAGACGTTCTCTTCAGAGGGCAATTCCTTTATGGATTTGATCAATTCTTTCGCCATCTCGGATCACCTCCGTCCTGCGATCTCCTTCAACTTGGCCATTTCTTCCCACTCGTTCTCCGTGTAGAGAAGATGTTGCGCCATCTTCACTTCACCCTTCTTTGCAGACTCGATCATCTCGTCAAAAACGAACTCGAATTCTTCTGGGCTTATGTTCTTGCCTCCAAGGCCCGCAATGAAAGAGAGCAACAGAGGCTTTTCTCTCTCGTTGCATAGGACGCTTGCAACCTCAGGATAGATTATGCCGCCCTTTCCAACGCTAATGTTCTGGTCTATGACAGCTACAGCCTTCGCCCCTTTGAGGGCCTCTTTCAGGGCCTCTTCAGGAAAAGGCCTTAAAAGTCTCAACCTGAGAAGACCGATCTTGACGCCCTGATCTCGGGCTCTTTTCACGGCACCCTTTCCCAATGTGGAGAAGGAATCGGTCATGATCAGGATGTATTCTGCCCCTTCCAGCATGTAGCCCTCGACAGGTCCGTAGCTTCGACCAAAAGTTTTCTCGAAATCTTGGCAAATATCTTCATACACTTCCAGTGCATTCTGGCTTGCAAGATGCATCTGGTACTTAAAGTAGGAATAAAAGCCCCCACCAAGGACCGCCACACCCTGAGCCAAAGGCTGGCTCGCCTTGAAAAAGGCGTGTTTCGGCCTGTAAGGTGGAAGAAACTCTCTGACCGTTTCCTCGTCTGGTACTTCCACAGGTTCTCTTGTGAATGACAGATAGAACCCGTCCAGATTCACCAAGGTCGGGAGAAGAACCCGTTCGTCCTCGGCAAGCCTGTAGGCCATCAGGATGGAGTCGAGAACCTCCTGGCAGGTCTCACAATGAATCTGGATAAATCCAGAATCACGAGCTGCCAGAACGTCATTGTGGTCCGGCTCAAGAGTGATCGGGGCCGATAGGCCCCTCGATACGTTGACGATCACAAGGGGGACTCTCCATCCTGCCACCGTGTAGAGCATCTCAAAACCGTAGAGAAAACCCTGGCTTGATGTTGCGGTGAAGGCGCGAGCTCCCGTGGCGGAAGCTGCGCCTGCGGCCGTTATCATGGAGTGCTCAGAGTCCATCGTAACGAACTTCGCATCCATTGCGCCATCAGATATCCAACTTGCCAGGGTCTCGATGATCTCTGTCTGGGGAGTTATCGGGTAGGCCGGGACGTAATCCACTTCGGCCAGCCTTACGCCCCAGGCAGCTGCACCGTTGCCGGTCAACATCTCTCTTTTCATCTTCAAACCCCCAAAGATCTAGGCATGATCCTCTCGAACCGCCACTATGCCCTTTATGGGGCATTCTTCGACGCATATCAGGCAGCCTTTGCAGTTATCGTAATCGACTTTTGGAAAACCATCCTCGTCAAGAGATATGCAGCCTTCTGGGCATCTTGCAAGGCAGGTCATGCATTTGGTGCAGACGTCGAGGTTCCAGACCGGCTTGAACAGTCGCCAGTTTCCGGTCTTTCGAAGGGGCGTGTTGGCAGTGGCCCTTATGGCCGGGCTGGAAAACTCAGCGATCTCAAAGGGCACGACGAAGACTTTGCTCTTCTTGTGGACCGTTTCGGCGCCACCCATATCCACAGGCAAGATCGCGTTGAAGCAGCGAATAGAAGCCTTCACGTTCTCTTCCAGAAGATCCTTTTCGCCCACAATTTCAGAAAGTTCTTTCTTCACGGCTTTTCTCAGAGACGCTTCTTTGATGCCGACGATTCGGGAAGCAACAGCACCTGCCAAGGCGCTGAGGATTGGCTTTTCCAGCATATCAAGGCCGATATTCGTTATGTTGAGGGTTATGACTCGCCCTTCGATCTCGTGCAGGACCTTCGCCTCCTTTGGGCTGAGGGGCGTGTTTACGAAAACTACACCTTCGCTCTTGAGCCCGGCAAGAGGCATCGCCCTTGGATCTTGAAGCAAGGTTTCGTCCATGACTATCACGACGTCGGGGTCCGATATCACACCCCGCTCCATTATGGGCTCATCGGATATGCGAGTGAAGGCTGCTATCGGCGCGCCCCTCCTTTCGGCGCCGTACAACGGAAAGTCTTGGACGTTGCGCCCTTCCAAAAATGCAGCCGTTCCGAGCACCTTGCTTGCGACCTTCGCCCCCTGGCCGCCCCTGCCATGGAATCTCAACCTGAGCATTTAGGTCCCACCCTAAACACTTTGTTCTAATTTTCATCCATAATAACACTTTCCCATTTTTCTCTCCCTATTCTTATCATCCCATTTTCTTCGTGACCATTCTTTATGGGTCATCGATTAAGGATTTTGAGCTACATAGTCGACTAATTTTTCACACGATTTATGTGTTTCATGAACAAGATTAAAACTGAAAAAGAACATACTCCGACCTCGTTGATCAGCCAGAACTAGCCAATTTCGCTACCCTCATCACTGGTACATCACGACTGCTGAGCGGCGAGGGCAAAAGCGAGCGAAGACCTGAGCAAAGGTGTGAAGCAAAGGCGCAGACGTGGGAGTTGATGAGAATAAATGGAACGTGGTGGAAAAAGAGGCACGCCTCTCAGAAAATGAGAGGGAGAGGGTGGGCGGAATGGCGACCCGATTCTGGCGTTCAGAGGACCGCTTCTTTGAACTTATCAAAGCCGATCTCGTCGATGAACTCCCCGATCCTCTGTTTCTCGGCATTGGCCTTGTAATAGCTGATCACCTTATCGACCAGGGCCATCGCCTCATCGTCGGATAAGCCTTCGGCCAGCACTTCACCGAGCCTTGGCTTTCGGGCCGCGTTCCCACCCACCAGAACCTTCCAGCCCTTGGCAGTTCCCATCAGGCCGAGGTCCTTTACGGCAGGCTCAGCACAAGAGTTGGGACAACCTGAAACCCCAATCTTGAACTTGGAGGGCATCTCCATTCCGTGGTACTTTTCGTCGAGCTTGAGGCCGACGCCCACCGAGTCCTGCAAACCTCGTTTGCAGAAAGTGGTCCCAGGACAGATCTTGACGCTCCGAACGCAAAGGCCAATCGCCGCGCCCGGTGCCATCCCGAGATCTTCCCAGGCAGCGTCCAAGTCTTCTGGCTTCAGCCCGACTATTGCTATCCTCTGGGCTGACGTTATCTTCAAAGCTGCAGCATTGTACTTCTCAGCAACTTCTGCGATCTTCTTCAAGCTCGCAGGGTCGGTTATTCCGCCTGGCATGTGTGGTGCGATGGCGTAAGTCTCCTTATCCCTCTGGAGAATCGCCCCTTTTTCCAAGAGGTCTTTGACCATTTTTCTCAAACTCCTTTGGTGCCTATCTCGTTCGTTATTTGCTCATTGAGCTCATTCTGTCCATTGCTCATTTACGATATGACTGTGAAAATTTATATACATATGGGTGGCCTTGCTGATCCAGAGAAGGTTCCTGAATCTCTCCATTCCGATTTCTTGGCATCTTTGACCGCATCTTCGATGGCCTCTCGTACGATGTAACCGGCTTTGTGGAGGATGGTATCCTTCAGTTCAGGGTCCTGGACCATGCTGGCAGTGCAAGGGTATGCGTGATGGGCCTCGGAAATCCTCTCTCTGAGATCTTCCTGATCGGTCTCAAGCCCGATCATCCTCTTGGCGACATACCAAGTGGACCCGCAAGGCGCACTTCTGATCACGTTGGCAGCGATGATTGTCTCTTTTCCCGCCCTGCTTTTCTGGGTCAGGATCTCAAGGCGGGGCTCTCCGAAGTGGGCCTTCTCCATAAAAGCTGCGATGTTTGGCTTTTCAGGATCGGGCCGGAGTGCACAGAAGGGCTTGGAGAACGCGGCCTCAATTCCCAGCTTGCACGCCTCTTCTTCGAGCTGGTTTCTCAAGCCCAAGGGAAGTTCGTTGGGGTTTTCAGAACCTCCTATGATCCCTTTGAACCCCTTCTCCTTGAGCACGGGAAGAAGGCCGAAGATTATATCGGGATGGATGTTGATCACTATGGCGATATCTGCACTTGGGACGTTCTTTGGAAGGTAGGGCTCTGCATCGTCCAGAAAGTCGTCCAGGGTTTCGGGATCTGGCATCTCGGTTACAGAGACCAGATCTTCAGCCATGCTGTACTTTCCAGACTTGCAAAGGGTGCAAGCATCGGCACAGGATATGCAGAACCCTGAGAAGTTGAGCAGGTTTCCGATAACGGTTCTGCCGAACTCGCCGCTGTAGAATACCACGATCTTCATGACTTCTCACGCACCTCATATTTCCTTGTTGCAGATGTCCTTGCAGACATCCGTCCTGATGCAGGTTTCCGTTCTGGTGCAGACGTTTCCATCTGTTATATCCTCAAGTTGGTAGCTGAGCATGTACTTTCTCGCTCCTGTGCTGGGCGGCTTCGTTCCTACCGCATGGTATACTTTAGATACCAACGTATATAGAGTAGAACGTTTCCACAAGTATACTATGCAGGAAGGATGCACCGTTAACCAGACAGTGAAGTACATAGCAAAGAAATGGACCTTGCTGATCCTTTTGGAGCTGTACAAAGGCGAGGGCTATACACGGCGCTTTTCCGAGCTGAAAAACTGTCTCGACGGCATCACACAGAAAGTGCTCTCTACAAGGTTGAAGGAGCTGGAAAAGGAAGGGCTCGTCGAGAACAGGGTTGAAAGAGGATCTTTTCCTGTGAAGAGTGAGTACACCTTAACTGAGTGTGGACTTGAGATGATCGATGTCATCAAAGGCATGAAGCGCTGGGCGCTGAAGTGGAAGATCGACAACATCGAGTGCGGCTGCCAGGACTGCAGGGAATGTGTGCTGTAAGGCGAATGTTCTCTGCTACCTTCCGGTCGGACTTGAACAAATCCATAGAAGCTTAACGTTTTGTCGGGCACCGCTAGCTGAGACTTTGATTGACGCCGTTTTTGGTGTATTTTAGCGCATTTTAGCGGTTTTCAGCACATATTTGAAATCAAGTCTGAAAGTTCGGCAACCCATCACTTGCCCCTCATCGTCGTTTCTGCCATCTTTACGAGATACCTCACCATCGCGCTGTGCTCTGTCATGCAGGCCGTGATGTAAGCCTCTTCGAGAGTCGATCCCACGGTGAAGACGCCGTGGCTCTTGGCGATGCAGGCTTTGTGCTTTTTGAGGGCGAAAGATGCGTTCTTTGCAAGCTCGCCTGTCCCGATCCCACCCACAACGATGGGAACTTTGTGCAGAAAATAAGCCCCTTCGCTGTCCACGGGCTCGAAATAATCCTCTTCCAGAAGAGAGGTCGCAACTGCATAGGGCGAATGGGTGTGAATTATGGCAAGGGCCGAGGTCTCTTTGTAGATTGCCCTGTGGACCACGGTCTCGGAGCTTGCGAGAATGTCCAAAGAAGAGGGCTTGAAAAGCCCCACCCTCACGACTTGGTTTGCGTCGATCTCATCCAGCATCGAGCCGGACCTGGTGATGATCAGCTCATAGGCAACTCTCATGCTTATGTTGCCGAAATGAGAATGTGTGAGGCCGGTTTCCACCAGCTTCTTTCCGAACCTGGATATCTCTTTCCACATGTCGATCACAATTCACAATTCAAGACTCACGATTCAAGACTCACGATTCAAGACTCACGATTCAAGACTCACGATTCACAACGGCTCGATATTCAGCTCTTTGAGCTTCTCTTGCCTTGGTGCGCCTTCTTCGTCCCAACCTCGCCAACAATAGTACTCGAAAAGCGCCCTCTCGAACTCCTCGCGGTCGACCCTCTCAAAGGCCCGCTCAGGCAATGTGTCGTCTTTCTTTCCGAACCCTTCGCGAAGGTTGAAGAGGCGCTCTAAGTTGTAAATCCTCTCACCTGTCTTGAGGAGATCCTCTGGCGAATAATACTCGCCGACGGCCGCGCTGAGGAGATTTGCGTACTCTTCTTCTCCCAACGCGAAAGAGGAGAACTTGCACATTATGAGCGAGTCTACAGCCGCTGCCAGGTTCTGGAACCTGTAGACGAGGCCCGGTTTTCCTGCAAAACTTAGCCTGTCAATCTGCTTTGGTTTTCCCATGATCTCAGGGCCTATCATGTAGGCTCGAAGATGACAGCCGCCTCTGTTCGAGGTGGCGTAGCTCAAGGACTGGCCTAAAGCGCCACCGGGATCGTAACCTGGAAGTTCCATCCCCTTTATTGTCATCGAGGTTTTGGGCGAAACTCTGGCAGAACCCTGGCCAGCCTCATCTTCACCTTCGCCGATCCTTTTCAACCATTGGGCGAGCCTTCCTTTCTCTTTTAGCCTCTCGAAGTCTTCTTCGGCACAGGCCGCAATGGTCCCCCCAGCCGAGATCGTGTCCATACCGTATTCGTTGCATATCCTGTTGGCTTCAAAAATGGCCTCCAGATCTTCGCATTCCAGGTTGGGCCCGAAAGCCCAGAGGGTCTCGTACTCGGGAACGTCGATCTCCCTTTGTTTTCCCCCCTCGCCTGTATCTTCGCTTGTTTCTTCTTTCAGGAGGACCCGTTTGCACCCTATGGGGCAGCCATGACAGGGTCGCCGTCTTATCTTTCCGGATCTGGCAATTTGTTCTCCTTCTATCAGCTCACACTTTCCGCCTACCTGCCTGAAGTTCGACCTGGGCATTATCCCAAGGTACCCAACCACCCCGGCTATGGCCGCGGTGCCATAAGACTTGAGACCGCCAGAAAGGACTGGACTTGCCCGGATCAAGCGGATCGCTTCTTTTTCGGCCTTTTCGAAGGCTGTTGGATCTAGAGGCAAAGGCCTGGCTTTGGACCTTTTCACCACCACGGCTTTCAGGTTCTTGGACCCCATCACGGCTCCAATGCCGCCTCGTCCAAAGGCGTGTCTCATATCCGAGATGGCACAAGCGTAGAGGACTTTCCGCTCACCGGCGCGCCCGATGACAAACGACTTTGAGCCTGGATAGGATCGCTCCAATAGGTCGAAGGAGTCTCCTGTGTTCTTTCCCCAGAGGTCGCCTGCAGGTTTGATCTTTGCCTCTGAGTCGTCCAAGATGAGAGCCGCAGGCTCTTTGTTTCTCCCTTTCAAGCAGACAAAATCCCATCCGGTCCTCTTCATCCAAACTCCGAAAGATCCTCCAACGCTGGAATCTAGTATGGTGCCAGTAAGAGGCGACTTTGTGACCGCGGCACATCTTGCCGATAACGGTGTGAGCCCAACCAGGGGGCCTGTGGCGAAGACTATCTCGTTCTCTCCAGAGAGGGGATCTGCCCCCGCACCTAGGTGCTCTGTGAGAATCCGCACCCCAAGCCCTCGCCCCCCAAGAAAATCTCTCAGAAAACTGGAGGGAGTCTCTATTTTCTCCACCGACCCATCGGAAAGGTCCACCTCAAGCCCTTTTCCTTTCCACATGTCACCGTCCTCTCGTCCACATCCCACTTCAGACCCCGTCCGTCATGTCACTCAAACCTCACCTGCCATGTCACTTAGACCTCGCGCCTCACATTAGGGAGAAAGGGATGGCAGCAACCCCCTCACCCCCAAAAGGGTCCTTTGCCACCACCTTTATCGTATAGTCTCCAGGATCCCAGAACCTAGTCTCCCACCTGGCCGTGTAAATGCTGTTGGAATCGAAGTCGGACATGGGTATCCAGATCTCTCTCGTCTTGCCGAGTACGTGGATCTCGACATTTTTCACATCGCCTGAAACTTCGGCTTCAATCATCACCGGATCGCCGGACTTTGCCGTGGGCCTGCTTAGATCTAAGTCCTCCACAACAGGGCCTTTGACCGCTTCGGGCTCTTCTAACATCTCCAGCGCCCTCGTCAGGTTCAAAGCGCCATATCCATAGAAGTTGTCAGGCTCCAAAGGCCCCATATCGTCTGCAGACTTGAGCAGGACCCTCTTCACCTCGTCTGGCTTCAGGCTCGGGTCTTTCTCCAGAAGCACGGCGACCGCGCCTGCAACTTGGGGCGTGGCCATCGAAGTCCCGCTCATGACACTTTGATCCAGGAACGAACCTGCCTTGGCAGACCTGACTTCCACACCCACAGTTACAAGGTCCGGTTTTATCCTGTCGTCTGAGGTGGGGCCGCGCGAAGACATCTCGAATATCTCTCCGTCAGAATCTACCGCGCCCACGGTTATCACCTTCTCTGCAGCGCCAGGCTCGACAATCGACATGGTATTGGGCCCCGAGTTGCCTGCAGCTACACAGACCACCACACCTTCGTCCACTATGTTGTTACAGGCCTCGTCCAAGAGCGAAGTTCCATCGCTGGGACCATCTCCACCCACGCTGAAAGATATCGCGTCTATCTCCAAATCTTCTCGGTTCTCCAAACACCAGTCCAGTGCAGACAACGCATCTGAAAGATAGCAAGACCCGTAATCGTCCATCACTTTGACCACCACAAGCTCGGCTCCTGGTGCCACTCCGCCGCCGCTACCGGTCCCTGCAATCAAGCTTGCACAGTGAGTTCCATGACCATGGTCGTCGTAAGGTTCCTTTCGATCGTTTACGAAATCCTTGAAGGCCACGATCTTGGGATCTTCTGTGGAAAGATCGTCGTCTATGTCGTCCAGGCAGAGATGTTTTGGATCTGCCCCAGTATCCAGTATCGCGACTGTAACGCCTTTACCAATCGCGCTTTCGGACCTCATCCGAGGATCGTTTCTGGGGTTGTAGCCTTCTGGATATTCGCCCAATATCTGGAGCTTTCGATCTTCGTAGACCCCCCTGATCCCGTCCATGCGGGCCAAGTCTTCGAGACGATCACTGGAAACTTCCATGGAAGATCCTGAAAGGATCTTGAAATTGGCCTTCCAGAGGCCTAAACTTTGCTGCTTTAAAGAGACGTCCTCGTCGTGGACGACAATCACCTTGAGGTTATCTTGGACCTCTTCCCTTTCGATCTTCTCCAGGCAGTCTTCTATCCCGTTGCAGTTCATGTCACGGGGATCGAGAATCGTCAAGGTCTGGCTCTTATCTCTGACGGCGTTTCCTGCCCGATCCGCCACCACGACAGAGACGGTGTGTTTTCCAGGAGGCAGGTTCGAGCTGCAATGGCCCACGTATTTCCCATCACTCTTGAGGGCGATCATGGGGATGAAGTGGCCATCTACCTCGGCGTAGACGGTTTCTATTCCAGAATCGTCCCACGCCCAGACGTATATTTCGGATCTGGCATCTCCACACGTCATTATCTCCGGCAAGATGTGGGCAGATGACATGTAAGGTGGTGAGTGATCGGTGGCACCAGGATTGAGAACATTGTCCAGCTTTTCCAGGAACCAACGAGGCGCTTTGCTTTGTGCATGTGAATTATTCACATCGATAGGATCGATGGGGTTGATAGGATCAATAGGCCCCGATGGAGGTGCCGCAGAGCTCAGGTTGATGCCGATCAGGAGTGTAAAGGCAAAAAATAGGGTGAAGAGCGGGTTCATGTTCAGCTGAAGCGTCCCAACTTCACAAAGTTATTGACGTTCGTGTTCTCCTGTGCCGGAGCTGAGTTGCTGATCTCGATTGTAAGGGCGTTCTCGAAGTAGAAGGGATCGCTACCTGCTGAGGCCGCCAGGATCACTGTGTAGAGTCCTTCGGGTTTATCTGACGCGTCCCAAGTTCCAGTGAACTCGTCGCCACCTGTGTGAGTCAGTTCTATCCTGGCCATCTCTTCCCCGTCCTCGTTCTGGACCAGAGCTCCAGCCTCAGTGATTGGCGTGCCTCCGATAGAGCCGAGCCTAACGCCTCCTGCTGGGGTGCTGGCGCTCGTGCTGCTACTGGCGTAGACATCCACAGGGAAACAAGCAACGCAGCCCATGACATTCAGCACGGGCTCGTCTTTGGGTTCAGCCTCTTCAACCGGCGAGCCAACAGCTTCGGCGGAGTTCTCTTCGACTGCAGGTTCTTCGTCTGCTTCGTCAGTTATCTCTCCGTCGGCGAGTTCATCAGTTGTGGATTCGTCACCCACGATATCTTCACCGATGTTATCCTCGGTGCTATCCTCGACTGGAGAATCTTCGGCTGCAGGCTTTTCGATGGAAATTTCCTCTGCGGGACTTTCAAACAGGCCGCCTTCTGTTGTGGAAGTTTCGCCCTCGACCACCTGGAAGTTAGCATAGATCGTGACCGGCCCTGGCCTTGCCGGGTTTGGTTCGGCACGAGCTCCCGTCAAAACCACTTTTTTGGTGTCGAGAGACTGATGCGCCAGCCAGTCGTTCCATGTGTAGATGCTGGAGTCGTATCCCAGGATTTGGAGAGCGTACCATATCATGGAGGCCTTTGCACCCGCGTTGGAGTAGACCGCTACTGGAATGTCCTTTTCGAGAGAGCTGAATACGTCATCCAGGTTGTTGGCGTTCTTGATGCGACCGTTATCCAACATCCGCTCATATTCTATGTGGATAGCGCCTGGGATCTTTTCTGTGGCGAATTCTTGGAAGGTTCTCGCGTCCACCAACTGGACTTCGCCGCTGGTTATCTCCTCATAATCAGATATCAGAGCAGGTCTGGGACGGGGCGTGTAGGTTGTTGCAGGCCTGGAGTTGGTCTTGGTCTCCACGGGCTTTTCCGCAGTTTCCCATTCCTCAATTCCGCCATCGAGGAGCTTGACGTTATCGTGGCCCAAATAGCGCATCGCCCAGAAGACGAAGGTGGCCACTGATTTTCCGCCACAATCTGTACAATCGCCGTAAATTATCACCGAATCCTCATTGGAGATTCCGGCTCCGCCCAAGATTTGGGCCATCTCGGATGCAGACCTGGGCTTGTTCTCCTCGTCCAGAAGTTCCTCCCAGTAGAGGGGTACGGCCCCTTTGATGTGAGAATTTGCATACCCTCTTCCAACATCTAAGATCAAGTCGGAATCGGCCACATCATCAACTGATGCGAGATACTCCTTGTGGACGAACCCCTCGAAGCTTCTCTCCTCTTGAGCTTCCATCTCGGCCCTGGCCTCCTTGGCTCCGGTGAGGCCTTCGTCCTCGCCCTCATCGTAGTAACTCATGATTCCAGCCCAGGCAGCCGCCTGCCAGATATCCTGGGTATTTCCACTGCAAGTAGGACAGTCCCATTTGCTTAATTGTTTGTCGCCTATTTCCGTATCCTCAAATTCTGTATCCGAAAAGGCGAATGCCCCCGGTATCAGGGCTGAGATCAGGATTAAGGTCCCGATCATTAGGACGCCTCTTTGCAAGGTCCTTCTGCATGAACGTCTGCCTTTCTTGGAAGACAGATCCTTTGAAAGACCGTCTGAATTGTTTTTTCTAACCCCTAACATGAATAATCCCCTAGATTCCAAAAGAACGATTTGAATCGAATTTCTCTGCCCAATCTGGGCGAGTTCCACTTCCCCATGTGCTCCAAAATCCCGTTTCCTCTAATGTCTCTTTCGGTCCTTTCGATGCTCTGTCGATCGCCACCATATGGGGCGATCCCTGGGCCAAAGTCGTCATCACGTAAAAAAGGTTGGGTTGGGTGAGTCACTCGTCGCCTTCTTTGCAGCTATCCCAGTCTGACGTAGTAATCATCGGCACTGCTTTTGGTCTGCTCATTGGTTCCGGATTCTGAGCTTGATTCTGATCTTTGGTATTCTTTCCAATCGTCCCAGGAGTATATGCTGGAATCATAGCCCATGAGCCAAAGCGCGTACCAAACCGTGGCGGTCTTGAGAACGTCGTCGGAGTAGACCACTACCTTTCGGTCCTCTTCCAGCCTGCCGAAGAGATCTTCCAGCTCATCGCCGCTCTTGATCTCTCCTTCGCTGAGAACATCTTCGCAGTCTATGTTGGTGGACCCCGGTATCCTTCCCCTGGCGAATTCCTGGAAGGACCTCGCGTCCACCAGCTGAACATCTCCGCGGGTTATTTCTGCATAGTTGGACAGGAGTTCTGACCTGGAGGATGGCCCGTATGTAGTCATGGGCTTGGAGTTGGCCACAGTCCCAATCGGCCCTCCTGAAGTTGCCCAACCTTCGATACCTCCATCAAGAATCGAAATTTCGCCGTGGCCCAAATAGCGCATCGCCCAGAACACGAAAGGAGTCACGGGCACGCCGCCACAGGTATCGCACTCACCATATATAACCACTGAATCTTCGGAGGATACTCCGGCTTCGCCCAAGACCTGACTCATCCCAGAAGCTGACTTGGGATTTCCATCATCTTTCAGGAGCTCGTTCCAGGGAATGCAGATGGCCCCTTCAATGTGAGTGCTTCTCTGTTCTGTGCCCACGTCAACGATCAGATCGAATTTGGCGGCTTCCTTCGGATCGGCCAGATATCCTGTCTTGACGAAGCCTTTTCCGCCCTCTTTTTCAGAGCTTGTCTCTTCTGCACTGCTGGTAGTGACGCTACCATCGCTGCCATAATAATACGACATTCCTGCCCAAGCAGGCCCTCCCCAGGTGTCTGGGCCAGCCGGTTGACAGCCGCTACAGGCGACCCCCCCGCACATCAAAGCAGAGGATAGCAGCAAGACCCCAATCGCGCAGACGATCCCTATGCGGCCTATACGACAAAGTTTCCCGCACGATTCATCACGATCTCGATTATCTGATCCAATCTCGTGGCGATCAGAAGGGGTTTTTTCGAATCTCGACATAACTTGGCACGTGACTACTCCCCCGACTGAAGTCGGGGGCATCTAGCACTTTGATGCACAGACTGTAGCCCCAGTCTGAGTATATTTATGGCTGCATTGTGATCCCTATCCAGAGTCAGCCCACAGAAAGGACATCT
>Ga0272443_10000381_pt1 | contig 85032 bp, 79 predicted proteins | sample SSMAcet12_FD_193581 | JGI IMG/M metagenome (GOLD analysis project Ga0272443, IMG submission 193581) | Marine sediment archaeal communities from Little Sippewissett salt marsh, Falmouth, MA, United States - SSM-Acet-12 | ecosystem: Environmental > Aquatic > Marine > Wetlands > Sediment ...
GATGGGGGGGGGGCGAAACATCAATTTATCTAATAATGATGCGTTTTGGACCAATCAATGATATGCTTTTACATACTGCGAAAGCATCTTGAACCCATGAAGTATAAAGGAGTCTAAATGAAATTGATCCTAAATATCATTGCCGGCGTAATTTGCGGCATTCTCATCAATTATTTTTCAGATGTCCTCCCTATCTCCCGGCGTCTCACCCGGCCGAAATGCAAAGCGTGCGATCGACCCTTCACACTAAAAGACTATCTATTTTCCTACAAATGTTCCAATTGCGGCCATAAGAAATCTGCCAGGACTTTCATCGTGCTGATCAGTACCGTCGTCATCTGCGTACTGCTTAACTATTTCCCCTTTTCGGTTTTCGGTTTTTTGGGGGCGCTGCCGCTCCTCATATTCATGGGTATTGTCCTGACAATCGATATTGAGCATCGGTTGGTCCTGCTGGAAACAAGCATTCTCGGGTTTGTGATATGCCTGATATACGGCATCATCCTCAGAGGTCTGGCAAGGACCTTGTTGGGTGCCCTGGGTGGATTCGCCATCATGCTGCTGTTCTATCTGCTTGGGCTGGTATTCAACGTGGTTATGGGGAAAATCAAGAATCAAAAGATCGAAGAGGTTGCTTTCGGGTTTGGAGATGTCAGTATGGGTACGGTCCTGGGACTGCTCACGGGCTGGCCTTCAATTACAGGTGCGTTAATTATTGCCATCCTTGCATTCGGCGTTTTTTCATTGCTTTTCATCCTTGGCTTGATCCTCACAAAACGATATCAAGCCTTTGCCAGCGCGCTGCCCTTCGTGCCTTTTTTGATCCTGGGTGCAGTCGTCCTGTTTTATTTATAACTATCCACTTCCAAGTGTTTGAGATTCACAGGCGCACTAAGCCTGTTCAAGCAGTTCCAGTTGATCACCGACCGAATATTCGTTTATTTTTGAGTAATGGAGTTCCAGGACAAACTGCGCTGGCTTCTTGGGCACATACATTGGCGCCCACTTCTTAGCAAGGACCTTGTCGACAACGACACGATTCTTATCCAGCCAAAGGACCGTGATATCGAAGTTCATGAACAGCATATGGATCGCGGTATTGATCCTGGTCTCGTTCTTCTCAATAAAAATCAACCCGCTGTCTTGTCCCAATTCTTTTGAAAACAATAACCCCATCAGCTTGCTGAAAAACGAATCACAACATTTCACGGTGACAACTGCATCTGGTGACGATACCTTCCTGATTACTACGTTTTTCATACCTTTTCCCGAATCATTTCATCTTGATGGACCAAGGAGATCGTTTAATTAAGATGCAAGATCAGGACCCAACCCTCTCCACTGACCTGGGCACCATCTTCAAGAGGAAAACTGGCTTCAACTTGAGGTGTCCCCACCCATGGATACGTACTCACAGCACCTTCCACGACAACCTCAACGATCTGTTCGCCGGACATTTCGAGGACAATATCAATCTGCCCACTTCCATCTTGCGAGATGCATTCACCCTGGATTGTGGTCTCCCCTTCAAAGGTCACCGTGTACGTCCCCCATTCCGCCTCATAAGCATCTTCATAGTAATCAACCGGCCCGCCGCTTGTTATCAGATAAGAACCGCCTTCAGCAGTCACAGCAAATGGGATCTCCGCGTATGTTAATGGCTCCAATCCGACAGCTTCAGAAGGCCCAATCAGCAATTGCAGTTCCAACGTGCCAGAAACCGCTTCGCATGGGTTTTGCGGACTCTGTTCGGTCACAACAACACCACCGCCAATTGTCGTAGGTGTTGGCGTTGCGCTGAGTGCATCCCCCAAACCAGAAAACAGGCTGCAGCTCAAGAGCAATAAACAAACCGGAATGAGGATCGCCCATAAACTCCGCCGTTTCTTTTGATCTAACATGATCGCCTCCGATTATTGTTGTAATGGACCCGGAAATTTCGGCATCACAAATTTTTTAATGCCACAGTATTAGTATACAGGCTAATATCATTTACGTCATTAACCCAATATGAGATTACCAAGTCTTTTGATCACTTAGCCGCGACAAAGTAGAAAATAAATATTCGAACCCGCTTGATTAAAATAAAAAAGCGGGCGACGAGAGGCCCTACCCCCTGCGGATATTCAAACTGGCATCATTAAAACAAAAAAGCGGGCGACGAGATTCGAACTCGCGAATGTCAGCTTGGAAGGCTGATGCCTTACCACTTGGCCACGCCCGCATTAAGCCTCTTTATTTTACGCGAATCAACCCATTCGGTCAATACGAACCGGGATCATTCTCCATCTAGTTGTTTTTGGAGCAGCTCACGGGTCAATTGCGGGTCAGCCTTACCGCGCGTTTCCCGCATGACCTGCCCCATGAACCAGCCGAACAGCCCCGTCTTGCCATCCCGGTAGCTGCCAACTTCTTCTGGGTTTTTGGACAGGATCTTTTCAATCACAGCCAGCAGGGCGGAGTCATCGCTGACTTGCGCCAGCCCCTCTTCCCGGACGATCACGTCGGGCGCCTTGCCGCTGTCCTGCACCTTCACCAGCAGCGACTTGCCCGTAGCTGAGTTGATCTTACCCTCATCCACCATTTTGAGCACGGAGGCTAAATGCTCCGGTTTAAGGGTCAGCGCATCTGCACTCACGCCCAAATCGTTCAGCATCCGCAGAATCTCATTCATGATCCAGTTCGAGACCACCTTTGGGTCGCCAGCGTAAGCTTCCACGGCAGCTTCAAAGTATTCTGAAAGTGGCTTATCGCCCGTCAGGATATCTGCATCATATTCCGGCAGGTCATATTCAGTCTCAAAGCGTGCCCGGCGTGCCAGGGGAAGTTCCGGCAGTTCAGCCACGACCTTTTCACGCCAGGACTCCGTCAGTTCCAGTGAGAGCAGGTCGGGCTCACGGAAATAGCGGTAATCCGCTTCGGTCTCCTTGGAGCGCATCTTGTTCAGGCGGTTATGCGCGTCATCCCAGTCCAGCGTCCAGGCTTCCACACGCCCGCCGGAGTCAACCAGCGCAGTCTGGCGGTCAATCTCCTTGTTAATCGCCGCCCGCACAGCCTCAATTGAGTTGACGTTCTTGATCTCCGTCTTTGTATTCAATTCCGTACTGCCCACCTCCCGGATGGAGACGTTGGCGTCGCAGCGCAGGTGTCCCTTCTCCATGTTTGCTTCCGAGACGCCCAGCCAGCGCAGGAGCTGGCGCAGACGGATGAGATACTGTGCGGCTTCATCTGCAGAGCGCAGGTCCGGCCCGGTCACCATCTCCACCAAGGGCACACCGCAGCGGTTGAAATCGATATACCGGCGTCCGTGTTCATATTTCGTCTTGCCAGCATCCTCTTCTAGGTGCAGTTTCTCAATGTTAATTCTACGGGTGTCCCCATCCGGCATCGGCAGATCCATAAAACCGCCCTTTCCGATCGCCATGTCGTACTGCGAAATCTGATAGCCTTTGGGCAGGTCGGGGTAGAAGTAATTCTTGCGGTCGAAGAATGAAGTCAACCTGATCTCGGAATGCATCGCCGCAGCAAGCAGCGCGCCTTTATGTACGGCTGCCTTATTCAAAACAGGCAGCACACCCGGCAAGCCGGTACACACCGGGCATATATTGGTGTTGGGCGGTTCCTCCCATGAATCCGCTTTGCAGCCGCAGAATATCTTGGTCGTGGTGTTCAATTGAATATGGGTTTCAAGCCCAATCACGGTTTCATAATCAGTCATTTCATCTTCCTCTGGAATCAAACCCGGCCGCCCTGCCGATTTTCATCATGACAATGTCAACGCCTTTTCAGTCTTCTCTGAGAACCTGAGGTTTAATTTTCCGCCAGGCATCGTCCGCTGTCGCCGACTCAAACGTATGCCCTATTTGGAAAAGGGTTTCCTCTTTAAAATCCGGCGCAAGCAACTGGACACCGATCGGCAGCCCATCCGCATCAATCCCACCAGGGATGGAAATCCCAGGGATGCCAGCATGGTTCGCAGGGACCGTAAGCTGGTCAGCATACTGCATCAGAACAGAATCGCCATAGATATCTGCTAGCTTAAAGGCCGTTGTGGGGGTGGTCGGCGTCAGCAGGGCATCCACGCGGTATTCGCCGTCCGGGTCAAATGCAGCCTCGAAATCTGCGCGGATCAGGCTGCGCACACGCAATGCCCGGGCGTAATACTGCTCACTGTACTGGGCTGCGCTGACGTACATTCCCATCAAGATGCGCAGCTTGGGCTGCAGTCCAAAACCCTCTGCGCGAGTCACGCGGTACATCTCTCGCAGGTCACGGTAATCCGATGCCGCGCGATAACCGTATTTAACGCCGTCAAAACGGTGCAGGTTGGAAGCAGCTTCCACCCGGCTGACCACAAAATAGACCGGGATGCCGTATACCATATTCGGCATGGGAATATCTTCAACGATCTCCGCACCCTGATCCGCCAAAACTTCCGCTGCCCGCAGGGTCGCCTCACGAATTTCTTTGGGAAGCGTCTGGCGTTCAATCTCACCGGTCTCAGGATCGGGGAACGTAATTTGCATATAATCAGGCGAAAGCCCAATGCGCAAGCCCTTGACGCCCTTTTCTAAGCTTGCCATGTAATCCGGCACGGGCACAGCGGCCGCTGTGCTGTCATGCGGGTCTGCGCCTGCCATCACAGAAAGCATCAGGGCGGTGTCACGCACATCGCGTGCGATCGGACCGGGGCAATCCAGTGACGAACCAAAGGCGATCAAGCCGTAACGGGAGACCCGCCCATAGGTCGGCTTGAGGCCGACAACACCGCAAAACGCCGCCGGTTGACGGATGGAACCCGCGGTATCCGTCCCCAGTGAAAGCGGCGCTTCACCTGCCGCCACGGAAGCGGTGGACCCACCTGATGAACCGCCCGGTACCCGGTTTGTTTCCCAGGGGTTGCGTGTAGAGGGTTGAAAAGCGGAGGATTCCGTTGAGGAGCCATAGGTAAACTCGTCCAGGTTGACCTTCCCCAGGGTCACTGCCCCTGCCCCCTCCAGCCGGCTGACCGGTGTTGCTGTGTAGGGTGCGGTGAAGTTCGCCAGGATGCGTGAAGCAGCCGTGGAGGGCGTGCCCCTGACGCAGAAGATATCCTTGACCGTGACCGGTACACCTGCCAGCGGACCAGCATCCTCACCTGCTTTTATCCTGGCGTCCACGGACTCCGCCTGCTTCCTTGCTCGGTCTTTTGTGAGGGTGATGAAGGCGTGGACCTTACTTTCATCCTCCGGATTCGAGCCGCCATCCAGAGAACCTGGGCGTCCATCAACAGCAGCGATTCGTTCCAGGGCTGTTTCCAGCACTTCCACTGCGGAGAGTTCGCCTGACCTTACCTTCTTAGCTATTGCATATGCGGATTGATCAATAATTGTCATCGTTTAGTCCAGCTTCGTATGGGGGATATCGGGGACGATGATGTAGCCATCTTCAACCTGTGGTGCCTGTTCCAGGATCTCCTCCGGATTCTCACAGGGCTGCCATGTGTCCGAGCGCAGATCAGGACGCGACTGCTTGGTATATGGAACGCCATGCGATGCCAGGGGAATGTCCCCGTCCAGCGGGACAGCTTCCAACTGTTGGATCGCTTTCAATTGCTTGTTCAATTCCCGGCGGAGATACTCGGCTGCCTCAGGGTTGAAAGCAAACGCAGCCAGGTCAACAAGGTGTTCAAATAATTCAGGAGTGATTTCATCTGTCATCGCTAATTCCATTCATCTCGGGATGAGTACAAGAAAAGACTTATCTGATTTCAAACTCATCCACATGCACTTTTGTCTTGTGAAGATAGCAGCATATCATAGCCCTGCTATCTTTCGATGATATATCATACCTTAAAGTTGTTCACAGGGGAGATAGATGAGGCCAGAGAATGTCCACTGCGGTATTTATCGACAAATCATCCATGCTATAATTTTTAATTATGGCTCACCTTTGGCGGCTTCCAGGCCGCAAACCGGGGTAATGGACAGCAAGTCTCCGGGCGTTCAAGGTATTATTACTCTGAATTATCTCAAAACGACATCAATAGAAACCTATAAGGAGCAATCATGGTGGATATCATCCTTCGCACAAATGCAATCCCTGTTTACGGTTTTTTAAGCACCATTAATACCAAGCATCCCCAAGAAGGGGATCAACCAAGAGGGAAAATCCTGGATTGCGGTGCTGGTGGACCGGTTCCTCCTTTGGCTTTGTTTGCCCAGCACGGTTTTGAAGCCTGGGGTATTGATATCTCTGAGGAACAACTGGAAAAAGCCCGGCAGTTTTGCCAAGAGAAAGGGATTAAAAGCCATCTGGAAACCGGCGACATGCGGCAAATACCATTTGAGGATGAGACGTTCGATTACGTCTATGAACACTACGCCATGTGTCACCTGAGCAAGCAGGATATCGCCCAGGCGATCAGCGAAATGCACCGGGTACTCAAGAAAAAAGGACTGTGCTTCCTCGGCGTGATCTCGATGGACAGCCGCCCGAAATCCAGCTTCGGGAAGGAGAAAGCACCCGGTGAATTTTGGGGGCTACAAGGGGGAGAGAAGGATTTGCACACCATGTTCACCGATGAAGAGATTGAAGGGCTGCTTGCGGATTGGGAAGTGATTTCGGAGGAGAAGCGCATCCTGTATCTTGGCGGCGAAGATCGTGAGGAATACGCCCATCTTTACTTCATCTTACGGAAGTGAGCCTTTGGCATCGCTTTGTCAGCTCTCGACCTTCCTGCAATGACAAAACAACAGGTTGTTCAAATGTCCGATCAAAATCATTTCGAAGAAACATCACCGATAAAGACCAACCCGGCCCATTTAAACTCGCGGCTGGCGCTGTGCCTGTTTTTGTTCAGCCTGGCGGTTTACCTTGCCACACGGTTCGTCCAGCTTCCCAATTTTCCCATCTACTTCTTTACGGATGAAGCCATCCAGACCCAGCAGGCTGCAGACCTGATCGCCCATGGATTTACAGACTCACAAGGCATCTTGCTCCCCACGTATTTTGAGAACGGCGGGCAGTACAACCTCAGCCTGACCGTGTACGCTCAGGTGCTCCCCTACCTGATCTTTGGGAAATCCGTCTGGGTCACCAGAGGTGTATCCGTCTTGCTGACCCTCACCGCTGCCATCTGCCTAGGATTGATCCTGAAGGATAACTTCAAAAGCCGCTACTGGTGGCTGGGGACTCTGCTCCTGGCTGCCGTCCCTGCCTGGTTCCTGCATTCCCGCACCGCGTTTGAGACCGTCACAATGGCATCTATGTATGCAGCGTTTTTATATTTCTATATACGCAACCGACAGGGGAAAAATCAGGCCTTGTTCCTGGCCCTGCTCTTCGGTGCGCTGGCATTCTATTCTTACAGTCCCGGGCAGGTCATCGTTGTCATCACCGGCATCCTGTTGTTGATCTCAGATTTCAAGTTCCACATCAAGAATTGGAAGAACACCCTGTGGGGTCTGGGTCTGTTGGTCATCCTGGCGCTGCCGTACCTGCGGTTTTACCTCACCCAAAAAGAAGAGATCACCCACCACCTTGCCGTGCTTGGCTCATACTGGATCAAGCCCATCCCGTTCTATGAGAAGTTGCTGACCTATCTAACCAATTATGTCAAGGGGTTCAATCCTATATACTGGTTCTGGCCGAATCCCTCCATCATCGAGAGCATCTGGCCAAACGCCGCCCTGCCCGCTTGGCTGTTCTCAAACCTGGGCGACCTTGACCGCCACATCATGAAAGGCTACGGGCATATTCTCCTGGTGACATTCCCCTTTTGGGTCATCGGTCTGGTGCGCTGTTTCAAACGCTTCAAGGATCCCGCCCACCGCACACTGATCTTCGCCACGCTTGCTGCGCCTGCCGGCGCAGCCATTGTGGATTGGGGGATCACGCGCGGGATGGTCTTCATTATCCCAACAACGATCATCACTGCCCTTGGGGTCGACTCCTGCTTCACCTGGCTGCGATCCAAATGGGAAAAACTGGGAGAAACCACCCTAGCCGTCCTGACGTTCCTGATCATCGCACCCTTCTGCTTCCTGATGCTCAATGATGCCCTGACCAACGGCCCGACCTGGTATGACGATTACGGCCTGGGCGGGATTCAGTACGGCGGGGAGCAAGTCTTCACCCGGGCTGTGGAGATCGCCCAGGCTGACCCTCACACGACCGTACTGGTCAGCTCCACCTGGGCAAACGGCACCAGTGTGATCATGCGCTACTTCACAGACGACCTCGAAAACGTGAGGATGGGCAACATCAACGCCTACACCCAGGAGTTTAAGCCGCTGAACCGGAACATGCTCTTCGTGATGACTGGAGACGACCTTATCTTCATCCAGGAGTCGGGTAAATTCACAAACATCGAAATCGAGGATATCATCCTTTATCCAAACCAGACCAACGGTTTCTTCTTCGTCCGCCTGGACTACGTTGAGGGCATTGAAGAGATTCTGGAATCAGAACGGATTGCCCGGCAGATTCTCATTGCAGAGACGATCACACTCATGGGGCAGGACGTCAGCATCGAATATCCCGTCCTGGATATGAATGAGATCGGCCATGCATTCGACGGCGATACGTCAACACTCTGCCGCACGCTGGAAGCCAACCCCATGCGAATCGTGCTAACTTTCTCAGAACCAATAAAGGTGCAAAATTTAACCTTGATGGTCGGGGGAACACCAACCGAGGTCTCAGCCACAGCTGTGTTCGACGGTGAAGTACTGGCTGAATTAAGCGAACAGGGGGAAAATTCGCCTGTGCCAAGAGAGATGACCCTTGACTTCGCAGAAACGCTGACGGTGGATGTGCTCGAAATTTCCATCCGCAATGTCAATGACGGAGATATCGCCCACGTCCACCTCTGGGAAGTAACCATCGAATAGAAAAGCTCCCATCAAATAATTAAATGAATAAAAACCGGTTGCATAATTTTGCGGCCTAAAGGCCGCACTCCTGTTTTCGCATAATCGATTATCCCAATAGAATTTCATCCTTCATCCACCCAAAATATAACTACAGGTATAATGTTAGCGTATCTCTAAACCAAACCACTATTTTTTTGAGGGAGCTATGTCGACCAAATTAACTTGGATTGATGAGGAACTTAACAACCTGAAGGAATCGGGGTTGTACAACCAGATCCGCACACTGGGTTCACCGCAGGGCGCCTGGCTGATCGTTGACGGCAAAAAGGTCCTCAACTTCTGCTCGAACAACTACCTGGGGTTAGCCAACCATCCCCGGTTGGTGAAAGCAGCCCATGAAGCCATGGACAGGTTCGGCGTTGGTCCGGGTGCCGTACGCACGATTGCCGGGACGATGGACCTGCACCTGGAACTGGAGAAACGGATTGCGAAGTTCAAGCGTGTGGAAGATGCGATCACCTTCCAGTCCGGCTTCACCGCCAACCTGGGAACCATCCCTGCACTGATCGGCAAGGAAGATGTCATCTTCTCCGATGAACTCAACCATGCCTCGATCATTGACGGCTGCCGGCTGGCACGCGCACCAATCGTGCGCTACAAACATGCCGACCCTGCTTCACTTGAAAGTATAATCCGGGAGCATGATGGGGAGTACCGCCGCGGCTTGATCGTGACCGATGGTGTCTTCTCCATGGACGGAGACTTCCCGCCGCTCGACAAAATCGCCGAGATTGCGGAGAAATATGACTTGATGCTGATGGTCGATGACGCGCACGGCGAGGGTGTTTTGGGTGAAGGCGGCCGGGGGATCGTCGATCACTTCCACCTGCACGGGCATGTTGATATTGAGATCGGCACATTTTCCAAGGCATTCGGTGTTGTGGGCGGCGTGGCTGCCGGGAATGCCAGGATCGTTGAGTGGCTCCGCCAGCGCGGCCGTCCCTTCCTGTTCTCCTCCGCGGTGACCGTCCCCGACATCGCCGCGACCATCGCCGCAATTGATGTGCTGGAAGAGTCTACTGAATTGGTGGACAGGCTTTGGAAAAATGCGGAAGTCTTCAAAGCCGAAATGAACAGCCTTGGCTTTGATACCGGCAAGAGCATGACCCCCATCACACCTGTCATGCTGGGCGAGGCAAAGCTTGCCCGTGAGTTCAGCCGCAGGCTTTACGAAGAAGGCGTGTTCGCCATGGCGCTGGGTTACCCAACCGTTCCCAAGGGAATGGCAAGGATCCGCGTGATGATCTCCGCCGCCCATTCAGATGATGACCTGGCGCAGGCGATCAAAGCATTCGCCAAAGTAGGAAAAGAACTGGATGTGATCCGGTAAATCCTGAACCAACCTGGGTTTCGTACGAGAAGGATTCTATTTTATATGAATTTTTTAAACAAAAATAAAAATGTCATTTAATTGACCTGATATAAACATCAGGTCATTACTAATTTTATTAAGGCTTCCCCTTGAGCGCAGCGAAACACCTGAAAGGTGCTGAGGGGAAGCTGTCTGCTGAGCAGACTGATGAGGTGTTCGTTTGTAATATAACACCTCATCCGGCACTACGTGCCACCTTCTCCTCAAGGAGAAGGCTTTTTCATTTCTTATCCTTTTTATGTTCTAATACTTAAACGAGCTTTAGGTAAAACCAGACAAAAGACGCCGCTCCAGATGGAGCGGCGTTTCTGTTATCTCTTTATTTGACCTGCAAATTTTGTTTATTTATCGCAAGAAAATGCTCTCAACAATTATTCCTCGCCATTCGACGATATATCGTTACATTCGCCGTCAATCACCTCTTTGGGAGCTTTTTCATCTATGTTTTCCTCTTCGATAGCTTTACGGATCGCTTCCTTGTGCTCGTTTACGATATCCTCCGGGCAGAGCTCGATGAAAAGATAGCCGCCGAGCCAGACCACCACAGCATCATCGAGCGGGTTAACAGGGAAGAGATCTGTGGGAACAACCAGATAGATCAAAGCACCTATCGGGAGAAGTTTCAGCCAGAAATTGACCCGCTTATCCTTCAATAAACGCACGATCAATTTGATATTGTCGAACAACTCACTGAAAAATCCTTCTTTTGCCTCTTTAGGCATATCCAATGTGCGGTTTTCTTTATCCTTCATTATTTTCCTCCGCGTTTTGATTCTGGAACATCCGCCGCCGCCGCAAATTGATCAGGGGAGCGGCAACTTTTCTTATATAATACTTCAAAACAATGGCCGAAAGCCAGTGTCCACCATCGCGGTAATGTACGCGCAGCATCTCCGGCCAGCAGCGCTCGTCCGATGCGATGGTCTTTGCATCGCCGTGCAGCCGGAAGCTCGCCCAATTGTGACCGGGTATGTAGACCAGGGCAGCTTCCCGCGCCAGGCGCACCCATAGGTCATAATCCATCGCAAAATAAAAACTCGGATCCAGAGGTCCGACCCTCTCCCAGAGGTCTCGCCTGAAGAAGGATGCCTGCTGGGGGATATGGACATAACCCCGCCTCAGCTTTCGGAGGTCCGTTTGCGCTGCCGGGAAATGACCGATCAAACGGTCCTGCGCGTCGATGAATGTGCAGTCCCCATAAACCAATCCAACCTCAGGGTGGGTCTCAAGAAATGCGATCGCTTCGGTGAATGCCCCCGGTTGATAGATATCATCCGAGTTTAGCCAGGCCAGATATTTCCCGGTCGCTTGTGCAAAGCCCTTGTTGATCGCATCGGTCTGCCCCTTATCAGGGATGGATTCCCAATGCGCCAAGCGGTCTTGATAGGATTGGATAACCTCCCGGCTGCCGTCCGTCGACCCGCCATCCATGATGATATATTCGATCCTGGGATAATCCTGGTTCAGGACAGACTCAATCGTCCGGCGTAGGAATTTCGCCTGGTTGAATGAGGGGGTAACAATTGAGATCAAAGGCTCTTTGGACATTTCATTTCCTAAAAAATTCTGCACCGACGGGTTAGGTTCATTTTAATCCAAAAGGTAGATATAGGCCTCACCACCCTCGGAGGCATAAACCTGGGTCAACGCCTTGCCGACCTGGTCAAGGCTCAACTTCCACAATTCAGATGGCGCTTCCCCATCCAGATAAATCGCAGTGAAATCCTGCGCAGCCATCCAGTCAATGAACGTATCCGACGAGTCGAACTTGGGAATATCCGCACCGCTGAAGTTCGCCACCTCCCGTTCGGCCATAAAGACAACGGATGGCGTCCCTGTCAAGATATAATCACCTGACTCGGTGACATCCCTGAGGATCAGGCTCGCTTCCTCACGGAAATCTTCGCCCAGGATCCGAGGTTCATAAATCTGAAAATCACCTTTGAGCATGAAACCGGCTGCCAGTAACAGCAGCAGGGCTATGGACTGCCAGTTCGGAACCTTCGCCTTCTTTCTGGCAAGCAGGAAGGAAAAGGCCAGCCAGCTAATGAAAACGGTCATCGCAAGCTGCACGCCGAGTTCATCCGTCCTGAATGCATAGACCAGGAAGGCTGCGAATACAACCGCCCAGATAATTCCCTCCCAACCCTTCTTCAAGCCGTCCAAAAGCGCTTTGAGGCCGATGATGGCAAGCGAGAACAGGGCGAAATAGAACAGGCGGAAATAGCCCACCCTGACCAGGGTACGGGCAATCCCAGCAATGATGGGGGTAAACCAGATCAAATGCAGGGCTGCCATGTCAAGCCGTTTCTTGCGCAGCAGTTCGATCAAGCCACGTACGGCCAAAAGGGTAATTAGGACGGCATAACGGCGGTAATACGCGGTCAGGTAAAGCCCGGGCAGCCCCTTGACCACTGCTTTGAGGCGGTCAAGATATGCCTGGGTATTGTTCGCGATGGCTTTAAAGACGGAATACTCATTCTCTTCGGGCGTCCCAAAAAGCTCACGGGCGACGTAATAACTTTCGGTCGGCGCAGCGAAACGCTGGTCGCCACCGCTGGGCATATCCACTTCCTGCCCCTGTTCAAAGGCAGTGTAAGATCGCTCGGCCATCTCGGTATTGAAATCGCCGGTAACCGCACCCCTGAGAAGCACATACCCGGCAGTAAACGCCATGAACGGCACCAGCACGGCCAGTATGAGCCGCCACCACTTGCAGTGCTTGAATCCTACAATCAGAATGAATATGGAAAAGACAAGAATGAGGATCAGGGCATCCCCGCGGGTCAGCATCCCCATTCCCAACCAGAATGAAGCCCACCAGACGTACTTGATTCTCTTCGTTTCAAGGAACCTGATCGCCTGGGCAAAGGCGATCGCGGAGACTGCAGCAAACAGCAGGTCGGATGGGTATTCAAAGTTCTGAGCAATGAACGGCGTCAGGAAGAGGAACCCGTAGATGATGATGGGATGGAAAAATTTCTTGAGTGCCTTCCCCACCTGCCATGCCCCCAAGAAGAGCAGACTGAATAGAAGGAAACGTCCCAGCGAGTTGACGTGCACCAGCCAATAAGGTGAACTCTTGAAAGGGAGATAACAGATCGCATAGAACACACCCATCAAGGGACCATACGCCAGCGAGGGCATCTCCCCGGAAAAAAGCCGCTTTCCGCTCATCAGGTAGTAAGTTTCGTCCCAGGGGGAGATCTCGCTCAGGTTTGGCAGGAACCAGGGCAGGTAGATCACTACGGCAAAAAGATAAATATAGAAAGCAGGAGAATTGATCAAATTGAGTAATTTCTTTTTCAGATTCTTCCAAAAAACCTTGCCTGCCGCCTTCTTCAGTTCATCCATACTCACTCACCTTCCAATACTGCCATTCATTGCAAACGATCTACCAATATCGCTTATCCAAGTATGCCCTATGGTTCACGCCCAGTGAATCCCGCTTTCATCCACGACCAGACGCTGTTTTTTGTGCTGCAGCTTACGGCGTGAACTGCGGTACCACAGGAACAACCCGCTCAATCCCAGTGCGCCGCCGGCTGCCTGGACCCACTTATACCAAACCCGCAGGACAGCCTTCAGGTCAATCTGCCAGGCTTGTTTGAAATGCCCAAGCGCATCCTTCGGCATCCCCGAGTCGATCAACCGCCTGGCAGCGAAAACATGCAGCCCGGCAGTAATTCGACGGTCATATTTTTTAAATACATCTCGGAACTGCACTTCTTCCCGAAGCTCATCCACGAAAGTAAAGGCCTCATCCACGAAATCAGCAGCCATGGCAATCGTCTTGGCATCCTCATGCGTACGCTCAACGGCCCAATAGGCATCCACATGCCGGATGGGGTAAGCGGCGCTGATGCGCACCCACAGCTCGTGGTCCAGGATCAGGTGGCTCTCCTCGCGCAGGTAACCGGCCTGCGCCAACGCTTCCCGGCGCATGAACACCGCCGGCTGCAGAAGGACGTTGAAGGCTAGCAGGTCATCCAAACCGTACTGGCGGTACGGGTGCCAGTCCAGCAGATAACCTTCGCCGTCCACCATCACGCCGTTGCCATAGACCATCCCAAGCTCCGGATTCGCCGTCAGCGCGTTCACAGCCTGGCTGACCACATCACAGCGGTAATACAGGTCATCAGAATTTACCCAGGCGATGATCTCTCCGGTCGCCCTGTGGAAGCCTTTATTAATCGCCTCTGCCTGGCCGCGGTCTTTCTCGGAAACCCAGTATGCCAGCCGGTCCTCATATCTCCGGATGATATCCTGGCTGCCGTCGGTCGAGCCGCCGTCAATGACGATGTATTCAATGCGCGGGTAATCCTGGCACAACACTGAACGCAGGGTCTCCTCCAGATATTGCGCCTGGTTGAACGAAGGGGTGATGATTGAAACGAGTGGTTGATTCTTTACCATCAGAATAAGGTCTTGTAGTCTACCTTCGGGTAAACGGTGAGCTTCCCACCAACTGTGGCATCCAGGACCGTACGCCCATCCGCCCGGTAAGCTTCATCGGCCATCCGGTAAGCCCGTTCGGAGCCTTCCAGATCGGGTAGCTGCCAGCGGAACCCTTTGCCGAAGTAATTAGCTGCGAAGTGGTTGGGGTCATCACCTTCAGATGTAACCGTCGCGTTCGCCGGGCCTTTGGTGACGAAATTATGGTCCACGCCGATCAGGATCGCTTCCTCGAATCCCATAAAGTATGCCAGCTGCAGGCAGACGTAAGTCACGGTGAAACCCTCAAACAAACGCCCGGTTGCGTCGCCGCTGAAATTCTCGGGCAGTGTGTAATCTGTATCCAGGAACATCGTTTCAGGCCCCGCATTGAAAAACCGCCGGGCACGCCAGGTGACGAACCTGGGGATCGCCAGCGCCTGCATATCCTGATAGCACTGCTCCAGGACCAGGTCGTTCACGGAGACCAGGCAGGAGGTCTTGAAGTCATACTCGTCAAATGCCAGGTAGATACGGTTCATCCCAAAGGTGAACTCGCCTTCCAGCTTGCTCAGGTCTGTTTGCTTCAAGCTGGGACCGTTGCCTACGATAAAGCAGCGCTCCCCTGCGAAGCGATTCCGCCAGCCCTCAAGGCGCGCCTTGTTTTTCATCCATACGGGTGAAAAGACTCGTGCAAATATATGCCGGTCCCGATTATGCCAGGACCAGTAGCGCGTGGACGCGAACTTCCAAAGGGATTCTGGAACGAAACGCTTGAAGGTCTCCTTTGCAGCCATATCTTACTCCGTGCTTAACCGAGCCGTCGCCCCACCGTCAACGATCAAAGCCTGTCCGGTCATAAATGAGGATTGCGTATTATCCGCCAGGAAGTAGATACTGCTGGCGATCTCCTCCGGCTTACCGACCCTGCCGTTCACAGTCTTGCGAGCCAGGTTCTCTAGCCGATCAAGCACATCCCCATCCCCGACGTGCCCCCGGTCAAGCCCTGCACGCAGCATGGGCGTGTCCACAGCACCTGGGAGAATAGCATTGACGCGAATCTCATCCGGAGCAAATTCAATTGCCATGGCACGCGTCAATGCCAGCAAACCGCCCTTGCTGGCCGCGTAGACAGCGATATTGGCAGATGTCGCCACGGCATGCACGGAAGACACGTTCACGATTGCGCCGCCGCCCTTCGCCTTCAGCAGGGGGAAAGCCAGTTTCGCACCCAGGAACACAGAACGCAGGTTGGATGCAATCACCATGTCCCATTCCTCGGCAGAGGTCTCAACGAGCGGTTTGGCGATCTGCACAGCAGCGTTGTTCACCACTGCATCCAGCGTGTCGGTCACTTTTGAAACCTGCCGGTAGATCTCCTCCACCTGTTCGGGTTTTGAGATATCGGCTTCAATATAGAACCCGTTTTCAGGGAACTGACTTGTTTTTTGTTTGCGGTCCACGCCAATCACCTTCCAGCCTTTTCCTGCAAAGTAATTAACGGTGGCACTCCCAATCCCGCCTGCTGCCCCGGTGATCAACAGTATCCGCGTCTCACGTTTTGCCATAATCGAATTCCTTCCTCGTTATAGAATATCGAATTATTTTCCATTTTCACAACCTGATGAATAAACCAATCAAGCTGATAATTATTTCTTAAACGTTTCCAATTTGCCTGTTGGGATATCCAAGCCAACCAGCAGGTTCTTAATTGTATTCCAGTGTACCCGCTCCCAGAAGAATGGGCTGGAATTGGAATTATGTGGTGCCAGCAAGACATTCTCCATCGAAAGCAGCGGGCTGTCCTCCGGAAGCGGTTCATCCTCAAAGACATCCATTGCTGCCCCGCGCAATATCCCATCCTCCAGCGCAGCGACCAGGGATTTCTCATGAACGATGGGTCCCCTTGCAGTATTGATCAGCACAGCTTCGGGCTTGCAGAGCGCCAACTTCTCTGCTGTGATCAGGTGCCGGCTGGTGGGGTTGAGCGTGCAGTTCACGCTGATGAAATCTGCCCGCGATAGGAGATCATCCAGGTCCGTCATCTCGACGTTGTATTCCAGGAGGAAATCCGGTGCAATCTCAAGAATATCGTTCCCCAGGAGCTTCATCCCGAATCCCCTGGCGCGCCGCAGGACTGCCTTGCCGACATTCCCCACGCCGATCACACCAAGCGTAGATTCGCTGAGCGTCTTGCCGTTGATCTTCTCCCAGCGTCCGGTTTTCATCTCAGCGTTCAGCCAGGGAATCTGGCGGGCGAATGCCAGCATATACCCGATCACGCTTTCGGATACGGGCACGGTGAATGCGTTAGGGGTGTTCCCCACAATCACGCCGAATTCTTCAGCGGCAGCCTGGTCAATTGAATCAATGCCGGTACCCCACTTGGAGATCACCTTCAGCCGGGGAAGGCAGGCTTCGATCACCTGCCGGGTATAACGGTCATCCCCACAAATCGTCCCATCAAATTCGCCGGCGTGAGCAAGGATCTCTTCTTCCGACAGGCGTTCATGCACTTCCGGGACGATCAATTCAAAGCCGAATGACTCAAGAACTGGTTTGAACCGTTCCAGTTCTGGGAGCATATACGGCGCGGAAACCAATACCGTTTTCATCCTTTAACTCCTAGATTCGCTCAATGGTGTGAATAATTATCATGATTCGCCGTGAAGCTGGCGGTAGAGTGTGTCGGCAACAGTGAAATCCAATTCCTCATCAATATCCCAGGCTTCTTCGGCTGGGATCTCAAACATCAAAGGGCGTTCTCCCAGGCGGTTCCGCCTGGCAAGCAGGACCTCGCGTTGGAAGATATAGACGCAGGAGTTCTCCTCGTAGATCGGGGGGAGATCCTGCGTACGCAGGAGCACTTCCGGGTTATGGTTGACAGGCCTGCCCGATTTATCCCACAGACGGGTCTGCAGTCGTGTGACGCCGAATAATGAGTCGTGTTCCGGGAAGCTGCCCAGGAAGACCTCAATCGCCCTGGAGACCGTTTCCGGCCGCAGGAGCGGGTTGGTCGAGTGCGTCTGTAGATAGAAATCAGCTTCAATCTGACCGGTATCGTAAATCAGGATCTCATTCATGGGGATTGTATCCGCCCGCAGGTACTCCGGACGGTTCAAGGCGACTACATTCGGGAAAAATCTAGCTAAGCCTTCCAGGATGACAGGACTGTCTGTATCTACCAGGATGCCGTCCAGCTCAGGGACGCCTTGTAGGGTATTCAGAATGTGATGGAAAAGGGGTTTACCGGCCAGGTCACGGTAATTTTTCCCGGGGACACGCATCGAAAGGTGCCGCATGGGGACCAGGGCAACAATTTTCTGGGTCATAGGCTTACTTTCACATCCAAATCAAGGTTTTCAAAGGTCATATTATATCGCGGATTCAAAATCGCTTCTCTCGATGGATTAATTATAATTGAGTTGAATAAATTATTGGCGTTATTCAGGGAGCAGGAACGGCTTGCCCTCTAGCAGCCCATCGGTAATCACTTTAAGCGTCGGTGAATTCTCCGGCAGTAAATCCTGGCAGTCGAACGCCTTCAGGCGTACAAAACCAGGCCAGACGCCATCCGGCTCAAGAAACCGGTCAAAAGGCAGCGAGGTGCGGAAGAGCTGGTAATAGAGGAAACGCCGAGCGTTGCGTTGATGCTCTGCGGGCGGCTTCACGTCGCCTGCGGAGAGGAATTCTTCCAGCTTCGTCAGATATTCCGCTTTTGATTTCGGGAAGAAAACCGTTTCCAGCTGCGTGAAGCGGGCCTTGCCGGCGCACAGCACCGGAGCGCCCATGATCGAGGCCTCCATCCCGATGGTTGAGTTGTAGATCATCACGAATTTCGCCCGTTGGATCATCTCATACGAACTGAAGTAGTCATCAGGCCCGACGAATATCAGATTGGGGAGCCCGTCTGCATCCCGTTCCCGAACCCACGCCGCAACGCTCTCCTGGCTGGCTTTGCCGGGGCGGGATTCATCCGGATGGGCGCGCACCACGAACAGGGTCTCCGGGTGCTTCCTGGCCACATCCAGGATTTCGTCCAGCCAGGCAAACATATGCGGGAAAAGAACGTTGGCATGCGGCTGGCTGGTGTCAAAAATCACATTGGTAAAGACCGGCACCACCTGCCTGAAAGTCTCCATCTTCGCTAGGAAATCCTCACCCAAACCCGTCATTTCCGGCCAGAACGCCACCCCTGCCATGCTGAAATCGCCCTTGAAACGCTTGGATAGGTAGCCATCTAACTGCTGGTTCTGCTCAGGTGTCAACTTAAAATCATTCGGGATATCAACCGGATAAGCGGTCGCATCCCCGGCTGTAAAGAAAGCTGAAAATGGACGCATCCCGACTTCATGCGAATATACGGGCAAGCCATGCTTTCTCGCCACCCAACGCGCTGTTGCTTCGGGGAACTGCATCCCGTTGAAGACCATCACCGACAAAGGATGCACCACTCTCACCAGCTTGTCGAACTGCCCGGCAATGTTATATGCCGAAAGGATGTAATTGCGGTACAAGGTGCGGGTCGACTCGGTATCCTCCAGGTGATGCCGCCTGAGGATCCAGCGTATGGAGGGCAGACAAAGCTCTCCCAGAGGTATGTCCTCATAGGTGAAGCTTTGAAGTGAACCCAGGTCTATCCCACTCAGTTTTTTGACGAGTGCCTCATCGGGATAATACGTCATCCAGGCCAGTTCAGACCCGCTTAATATCGCCTCAGATTGCTTGACGCACTTTTCGCAAGGCGCTGATTTATAGATGTCTTCCCGGTTTGTACCCAGGACACAGCGCGGCATACCCCGCAAGCAGGCAAAATTGACCACCCTGACTCCCTGCAGCCGCAGCGACCACCCTGCCAGCATGGCATATGCCGCGTTCAGGCTCAACCCGGTGATGCGGCTGGAGGCATTGAACGAAACAAGGGTTCTCTCAGGATCGTGAGAGGGAACAACACCTGCCACCTCCCTGGCCATCCGCCGGATATCATGGTTGATCCCCAATCTGGCAGAACGTTCGCGTATAAGCTGCCCGGCAAGTTTGATGACGCTCATCTAATTCTCGTGTGCTATTGGCTGTAGCGGCGCAGCTTATCAAGCGAGGATTGTTCGCTCTGATAGACCTGCTTCACGCCATCACCCAGGGATTTCTCGGTCACACGGATGTACTTGACAAGTGTACGGACACCCTGAGGTTCAACCGATGCTGCCTGGTCGGAACCCCACATCGCTCTATCAAGGGTCACATGCCGCTCCACCAGGCAGGCGCCCATGGCAACAGCAACGGCCGATGTAACCAGGCCGACTTCATGCCCGGAATACCCGATCGGGCAGGAAAATTTCTTCTTAAGCGTATGGATCATCGCTAAATTCAGCTCTTCATAAGGGCAGGGATAGCTGCTGGTGGTATGGCAAACCAGGAGATTGTCCATATCAAAGATTTTCACCGCCTCATCAATCTCGACTATGGTTGACATGCCGGTGGAAAGGATCACCGGTCTGCCAGTCTCCTTGATCGCCCGCAGCAGGTTATGATCGGTCAATAACGCAGACGGGACTTTATGAGCCGGGGGGTCGAATGCGTCAATGAATGCCAATGAAGGTACATCCCAGGAGCTTGCCAGCCACTTGATGCCCAGACTCTTGCAGTATGCATCAATCTCCTCATATTCTTTTTTTCCAAATTCCACTTTATGCCGGTATTCAAGGTAAGAGATATAACCCCAGGGCGTATCCCGCATCTGGCTCTTCTGTGCGTCAGGCACGCAGATCTCGGGTGTACGCTTCTGGAATTTTACCGCATCGACATGCGCGTCAAATGCAGCTTTGATCAACTCTTTTGCAGCCTGAACACTACCGTTATGGTTGATCCCAATTTCAGCGATGATGAACGTGGGGTGTCCTTCTCCCACCCATTGATCGCCAATCTTAATTTCTCTTGTCATCTGAGGCTCCTTTGGAAGTGAGGTACATCATTTCTTGGACATTGAGAGATAATGTCCATCGTTCACGTCCAGACTTCATGCTTGTATCAATCGGAGAGAAAACTCCCGATCAAGGTCATATCACACTGCTCTGTGCATTTAATCCCGGGGGTCAGGTCAAAATGATCATTGCGGAATTTTGCATATTTTTCGCCATTCCAGATATCAACAAGCGTTTCATCATGGACATCGCCCAGGATGATCTCATTATTGAAATCCTCCACACACTCCGCACATTCCCCGTTGGATTTGACGGTCATTGAGGTCCAGGGGAACTGGCAGAACTCGATCCAGTGGATTGATTTTGTCTGCTGCTTGTTGTCTTCATACCACTGCTGATCCTGGCTCTTGAGGTACACATACACATCACAACCATCAAAGGCTTCCTTCAGCCGCTCGAACTCGTCCTCCTGCCAGGGTTTATTCAGGTTGATCATCGTGATCACGATCTCTGTGGTGTAATTCCGCTGTGCCTTTAACTCCAGAAGTTTAAGGATGTTCTTGTATGATTCCGTGAAATTGGATGCCTGCCCTCGAACTTCCTTGTGGCGCAGGTCGTCCACACTCTCTATCGAATACTTGACATAGCCCAGCCCATTTTCAAAAGTCTCAATGGTACGTTCCATGTTGATATTGGCAGGGTTGCAGGAGAAATAACTTTCCAATCCCTTTTCGGACATCCATTGGACGTATTGGGGCATGTTCTTATCCAAGAGCGGATCGCCGTAGCCGTGCAGCACGATCACCCTGGGAATGACGTAGAGGAAGAAATGATTCTCACTCATATCGTCCTTTTTAATCCCGTAATTCTCGGTACAAAATTTATCCCACCGTTCAAGCTGTTCAGATGTAAAGGGCTTGAGCTGGTCAATAATGCTTTTAAATACCGTCGGTTTCATGGTCTCGATTGGGCGGGTCATCATGGTCGTGCGCGGGCACATTTCACAGCGCATGTTGCAGGCATTCGTTGTTTCAATGTTGTAGACAACAGGCTCCCTGCCGCGGAATGACTCGTACTGCCTGTAAAGGTCTGCCCGCGGCATCCTTTCGCCGTTCATCAGGCGATATTTTAAATCGAATGCTTTCATGTAGAATTCAATATCAATCATGCGTTCACCATCCAAATAATAAATTTACTAAAATTAATGGCCAGCTTTCAAGCGACTCAATATCATATCACAAAGTTCACGAACTGCGCCTTTCCCACCACCTTTGGAAAGGACAAAATCAGCACACCGCAGCACATCCGGATGTGCATCAGCAGGTGTCATGGTGAATCCAACCTCAGAGAAGACAACCAGATCATTGATATCATTCCCCATGAAGACGACTTCTGACCTGGGGATGTGTTTCTCAGCCAGGACCTGTCTAATCGCCTCACGCTTATCCAGGATTGCCTGCAGGACAGGGATGTCCATCTTCCTGCAGCGTGCTTCGACAACGGGGTTCGTCTCCCGGGAAAGCACCATCACCTGGATATCCGTTTCAGCCTTCAATCTTTCTATTCCCATACCGTCAGACCGATTGGCAGCGACCATTTCTTCGCCCTTTTCATTGACCCAAACACGATCATCCGTCATCACGCCGTCAAAGTCCAGTACGACCAGGCTGATCTTCTCAGGGAATAACCGGCGTTCTGAAGCCGGGTCCACCATATCCATATTGCGGTACCGGAGCATTCGCTCTGCAGACTCCCAATCTGCAGGGACATCAATATCAACGGTATAACTTGGGGGGATCATCAGCGGGAGAATCACATCACCCGTCACTGAGCTCTTTTCCAGGATCGTCTTCGTCCAGATGGCATCAATATGGCCTGTCTGCCAGTAAACATCCGGCAGGACCTGGCGCGGGGCGTTATAAGGCTCTTTTATTCCTTCAACCTGCAGCAATTGTTTCAATGCACCGTTTTTTTCGTCAAGCGTCCACATCTTGAAGGGATTTTGCCCGGCCCCGACGACACCGCGCACGCTGTCAGCTTCAGGATGATCCAGTAGCAATTGCACAGCGTTATCCACACAATCCAAAGGCCGGATCGGCGATGTCGGGCGCAGCCAGACCACGATCTCGGGATGATAATCCTCGTTTTCTGCCAGCCACGTCAAACAGTGCTTCATCACCGGGAAATCTTGGGTGTTGTCTCTGGCGAACTCGGCTGGACGCAGAAAAGGAATTTCTGCATCCCATTGACGGGCAATTTCTGCAATCTCTTCGTCATCGGTGGATACAAGCACCCGGGTAACCAATTCCGCGCGCTTTCCAGCCGCGATGCTGTAAGCGATCAGGGGGTATCCGGCGAAGTCCTTGATGTTCTTCCGCGGAATCCCTTTTGAACCGCCGCGGGCAGGGATGATCGCCAACACTTCACGCTTTTTCACCATGCTGTATACCCTCCATCAACGATCAAATTTGATCCCGTCATATAGCTTGATGCGTCTGACGCCAGGAATATCAGGGCACCGTTCAGCTCATCCAGGTCTGCCATGCGTCCCAGGATCACTTTTGGTGCATATTTTTCGGTGAATCTGGGGTCGTGCTGGTTATAAACACCACCAGGCGTGAGTGTATTTACGCGGATCTTCGTCCCTGCATAGTACGCTGCGAGGTAGCGAGTTAAACCCAATATCCCAGCTTTCGTCACCGCATAGTCCACAGGCTTGAACTGTTTTTCTCCCTCAAGCCGTGGATAAATCCGTTGGTCGGGACCTGTCAGCCCATAGATTGACGAAATATTGATGATTGCACCTGATCCCTGCGCCAGCATCGGCTTGACCGCTGCCTGGCAGGAAAGAAAAACACCAGTCAGGTTGACATTTATCGACCGCTTCCATGCTTCCAGCGCATAATCTTCAAAGGCATTGGCTGTCTGCTCGTCGGAATGGTCAGGATCAAATTTCGGGTCTAACGCCGCAGCGTTGACCAGCACATCCAGCCTGCTAAACTCAGCCACAGTAAAACGAACCATCTTTGCGACCGAATCAGGATCGGTGACATCCACGGCCACCGGGGCAGCCGAAATACCGGCTTCGGTCAGGCTTTCTGCTTGAACCCGAGCAGCCTGGAGGTTAATGTCAGCCACCACGACATTGGTGCCTGCTTCTCCCAGGGCGCGTGTGAACTGGCAGCCCAGCAGCCCAGCCCCGCCGGTCACCAATGCCGTCCTTCCTGCCAGTGAAAATCGATTTAGCACATTTACCATTCAGGCTCTTTACTTTTTAATCTGAGATCAACATCAGGTTATTGCCATTCTTGTTTAAGGCTTCCCCTTGAGGGGAAGCTGTCTGCGGAACAGACTGATGAGGTGTAATAAATCTTTAGACAAATTTCAGGTTATTTTATTACCTGGATTGATATTATACCCTTGCGTGAAAACGGATAGGTGAAACAGTGAAAATTCAGCAATACGCTCAATTCGTAAAATGAAATGGTAATTTATTACTCAGGTTGTGATTACTTATGCAGTCGCAATCTGCTGCCTTCTTTAGCAGATGAATGGACTGCCTTGGTTATTTCAAGGGCTTTAATCCCATCCAGAAGGGTGCAGCGCGATTCGGTTTCTCCTTTGATCAGCTGTAGGAAATGCCGCATCTCTGCCAGGAATAGATGGTTCCTTTCAAACCCCATCGGAGGTTCGATAACTTCCCATACATCTCTTTCAGCGTGATGGATTTTTGCAATCCCTGTGCTGTTATCCCAATAAATCTGCCCCTTCTGACAGTTGATTTGCAGCCGGTGCTCCGCGGGCTTCTGGAAATAATCCAGATGGATTGTCCCGATGAAACCATCCTTGAATTTAAGTATGATCTCAGCGACATCTTCCACATCCAACTCGAGGTCAGAAACCTTTCCGGTTATCGCAGACAGGGAAACGACCTCACCCAGCAGCCAGCGAGCATAATCCAAGGGATGACAGAGTGTATTGACCACCCCGCCACCCAGGTCTCCCCTGGCCGCATAACTCTTGCGGTAATCCTCCCAGGGATGCCAGTCCGGCAGGTATTCTCCCCAATGGGCGCGGCATGTTAATGGGCGTCCAAGTTTATCGGAGAGGAGTATCTCCCGGATCTGCATCAGGACCGGATGGAAGCGGAATTGAAAGCCTACCAGGACCATATTCTTGTTCTGCTCAACAAGGTTCTGCAGGTCCTGCACACGGTCATCCAGCTTATCAGCAATGGGTTTCTCCAAGAGCAGGTGGCATCCTGCTTCTGCGGCTGGAAGGGCAACATTCAAATGTAGCGCTGTAGGATTGGAGACGATCACTGCATCAGGCTTGTGTGCCAATGCTGTTGGCAGGTCAGTTATTACAGGGAATGACCGCAGTTCATCATCCGGCAGCGTACTTTGATGTGTGCGATAAAGCAGAATATCCCGCTCACCCAAAGTGAGCAGGTTGTGCAGGTGACGCCTGCCAATGGAACCCATACCAGCAATCAAAAACTTCACTGCTCCATCCTTCTCTGGCGCAAAAACATTAAGTCCAGAAAATTATCCCTTCTTCTCTGGCGATTCGCTGTCCTGCTCGCCGCCGTACTCATCCAGATTATCCAGTTCATCCTGAACCTTCCCGGTCTTGTCCCTCTTAATAAACGCAACGATCTTCTTCCAATAGATCTTCACAGCAACAGCAATCCCAAGGAAACCCGCCAGGATCATTTGGATGATAAAGCTGCCTGTGCCTGGATCGAGATACATCAAAGGTCTCAATAATACGCTGATTTTCATACAAACCTCATTTTATACTTTTTTATTTTTTAGTCTATCACCTAATTGTTTCCATCAGGTAAAGAATACGCTCAGAACCGATGACTGCCTTCTTTTCGATGATCGAGAAATATTCCTGAAATGCCGCTTCAAACCCAGAGATCGAATAATCTTCAAAGATATCCTCACGAGACTGCAGCAGCCGCTGCACTTGAGAATCTGATTTCGGGACAAATTCAATGACCAGGTATTCACAAACCTGACTGAAGAATTCGGCTAGCTTACGCAGAGGTACATTATTTGAAATCGCCATATGATGGATCAGTGCCAAGGCCAGGACAAGTGGTACGGGGCCGCGTGCCATCAAGGATTCTCGCTCGGCATGCCCCCAACCCAGGCCCGGGGACGGATTGGTCAGGTCCATCACGAGAGGTAAGAGATTTTTTTCGCCCTCTTTACGGACTCGGATGTAATTTTGAGAAACCGCGCCCGGGTCCACATCAAACGCGATGGTGAAGATCCCTTTTTCGCTGGCAAGGCGACTGAATTCACCTGTGTTCGCGCCCAGGTCCCACACCCTGCCCGGCTTCACACGGTCGATAAATGCGCTGACGATCGCTTTCTTCTCTTCAAAGGCTTCGGCTGAGTAATTCGTTTCGCCATAATAATTTGCCCACGCCGTATTTCCTATACGAACAGACAAGCCCTTCACGGTATTGCGCAAGCTGTCCAGTAATCCGAACAGACCCTGCTGGCTGACCTTGCCCTTGACCTGCTGCTTGCTGACAGCCCTATCAGCATACCGTTTCTGGCTCCGGGCGTGCAGGTGTATATGCGTCAGCAGCCCAAAGTTCACTTTTGTTCGGGGCGGCAGCAGTCCTGCAGCCAACCCGAGTGGAATTCCGTCAATGAACAGACGGCTCATCAGGTTCACCCGCTGATCGCGATAAGCCATCAATGCCAGTGGGGCCAGGAAATGCTGGCAGAACTGTTTATAAGCCACCCAGGGAAGGCCTTCTTCATAAATCTCGAACGATAATGTATCGATCAGCGTCCAATGTCCTTCATGGAATTGCAGGTTGTAAGCGCTGGCATCCTTGAGGATCATGCCGTGGTCCAGGGCAACCCTTGCCAGGCGGAGGGTGGTGAGTGCTGCCCCGCGCAATTGGAGAAAAGACCACTCATATGGGTAGGAGATGAAATCAACGATTTCTGGCTCGATGACCTTATAAGCTGATTCGGGATCAGGAAAATCCACTCCTTCAACCTTTTTATGAGGGACGATCAGTCTCTGCGCCACAAGTGCATCATATAGACCGGAGTCGATCATATAATCGAAATGTTTCCGGTAAGACTGATTGACCTGGCGGTATAAATGACCTGCACGATCGAAAAGGAATCCGCTTGGGTCACGGAATGACGCTGATTGTAAATTACGCTCCATTATTTATTTCCCTTGTTCAAGCTTGTTAAAGATTAATATGATTATGATCTGGTTTATGTTATTCGGCTTTTTCTTTCAGACTATCAAAACTTTAAACTTTCAAAAAGGACCATTCAGGGGATAGAAATTCACTATCCTAATATTTAACCTGTCGCCGATAAGATACGGATATATTTTCTAACATCAAAATTTCGTTAGTTTAACCACCTGTAAATCCGGTTCACAATCCCCTGAAACAAATACCGGATCCATCTGACCTGAGCCAGGCAGTGCATCAATCCCTTTGAATTCCCGTTGTTCTTCGCAGCCCTTGCCGTCAGACCTGACTGCCTTGCCAGCTCAACGACCTCGTCGGAAATGGCATTCCCCATCAAACGCATGGTCTGTTCATGGGTGCAGAAACGCAAATAGCCTTTTGCATCCATCAGGTCATCCATCTCGATCATCCGCCCCATCAATTGGTCGCTCCATCCCTCAGGCAGCATTTCATTCAAGATGCTCCTGAGAACCGACTTGGGGCAGACCATCTGGAAATGATGTGCGGAAACCCATGCCTCAACGCCTTTGTATTCGACGAGTACATCCTCAATACCCTCGACTTCCTCCTGATAGCGCGCCATGGTACGCCCGGTGTTGACCAGGTATTCTTCCTCCCATTTACGAGGGATCAGGTAACCGCGCTGTTTAACGATGTCCGTTTCCTTGACGAAGGCCAACGTACTCTCCGAACTGATGGCCACTCGCTGGCGGATATAGAAACCGGTCACCGCACCGACATTCGAAAAAGTATCAATCACCTCCAGATGTTTGGAGAGCCAGCCGGGCATATGAAAGACATCATCATCCGTGTAAGCGATGACCTCACCGGGCGCAGCATCAACAATGCGTTTAAGAGCGTTTAATTTGCCGATATTGTGCTTAGATAAGATCAAATAATCGATGGCCCCCTTTTCAGATAAGGATTGAAGGTAATCCGTCATTTCGCGGCAGCTTCCATTATCAAACACCAGCAGGTTAAAAGGTTCCTGCGTGTTTGCCAGGATGCTTTCTATCGTCAGGCGGGTGACATCAAGCCGATCCTGAAAATACCCTCCCTGATGAGGGGCATAGACCAGTACCGCAACGGTCGTACGGGCAGGTATGAAGTCCAATGTTTGTCCTCGTGATGGATTGTTTCCAATGCGCGGCATAATCCTATTCCTGTTCCTTCTGACGATCTTTAGATTTATACATCAACCAACCTCTGACCATTTTAAAGGCTTTTATCGGGTGAAATACAGCATATGAAAGCCAGCCGAAAACTCGGGAGTGCAATCCGACCAGCGGGAAAATCTCAACTTCCCGCCAAAACGTTTTCCAGGTGAGATCTCGCCGCTTGAGTGCACCACCTTCCAAAGCATGTGTGGCATCCGTTAGACGGAAAATTGCCTGGAGGCCCCCAGCCTTCTGAACATTCACTTTCGATTCTGGCTGATGGAAATGCTTCAACCCACCTGGCAGATGAGTGTAGTCATGGTCCTGGTGGGCAATGGTGATGGTTCCGGTCGCGTCAACTACCGGCCAATGCTGCCATCGGGCGCGGAAGATCATCCAGTTGTCCCACCCAGCCCGGCCAACGGCGAAGTCGGGAATATCCTGGAAACACGCCCTCGGGAAAATAAAATAATCACTACCGGTCTGTCCGTGCAGTTTTCCCTGTTCTGCAATGCGGTTTTCCAATTGGACTGCCCAATCCCCGGTAAAAGCCAGTTCTTCTGTAATGTCCAGGTCCCAGCGCTGCCCAATCGCCAGAAATCGCTTTCCCTTATCAGCCAGCACACGCACAGCATCCAACAGACCGGGCAGGAACAGAATATCAGCATTGCAGTAGACTAGATATGGGGAATTCGTCGCTTCCCTGGCAAGCTGGAAAATCGAACTGATCAACGGCGTTCCCGAGTCGTTGCAGCGCACATCCGGGATATGCCTGACGCCCAATGACCTGCATGCTTCCGCAATACCAGGTTCATCTCCAATCACAACCACTTCAACTTCTTCCCCTAATGCCTGCCAATTCCTCAGCGAGTTGCGCTGAATAATGCTGATGTGCGGATCGATAAAAGATTTCGGTGCAGTAAAAAGAGTTATCAGAGTCATATTTCGTTACACTTCTTCGCCAGGCAGGGGCAGCCAAGCTTGATGGGGAAACAATTTCTGAGCCACACGACGATAGAAAAAACCAATATTCCGTTTACAACGTACACAATGTTCAGGTTTCACAGATGGATTGATGCTGCCTTCCTTCATGGGGCAAGCGAGGATTTTAACGTACAGATTCAACAATCTTGATCTCGGCTTCCCATATCGATTCATCATTTTCACTCTAAAACCTGCTTGTTTAACCATTTCTCGTAGCGTGTGGGGCGTGAAACAAGATAAATGTGCTAATTCGTAACTATCATGTGCATAAAAATTCGGCACTTCTAATAAAAGCATACCTTCATCAGTGATTAATTTTTCCCGGATTGTCTTCAGTGTCTCAAGCGGGTCCGGCAAATGCTCAAGGACATGGATCAGGCTGACCAGGTCGTACTTTTCAGGATGCGATTCCAGCAATTCATCAAGAGATTCGTACATCTTCAACCCCTTAGCTTCCGCATATGCACGGTAAGCATCACCAGGCTGCACGCCAACGACTTCCGCATCAAAGATTTCCTGGCAAACTCTGATGAACACACCCGAGGAAGCGCCTATATCCAATATTCGCTGCGGATTGAAATGCTTTCTGGAATGCACTAAATTTAACAGGTAAACAGCACGTTGGCGCTGAGTCCAAAGATCTTTTTCTGTTGGCTCCTCACTCGCCTGGTAAAGCTTTCGATAAATTTCAGCATAGAAATCCGGCTGGGCTGCTGGACTCTCTTCAATAGATTGGAAAATGAAGCCGCACCGCTGGCATTGATAATAGACCAGAGGGAAACCAAAAGATTCTACGTCTTCAAAGCGAGTCTGGTTTTCAGATCCACATAATAAACATTTCATTACGTTCCTCTTTCGAAAAAGATTGTGGACAATTCTACCATTCACATACTAAGAGTCATATACCAGGATTGTTTAGTTATAAAGGTACATCAATCAAAACTGATCACATATCGGTTAATTTATTTCAACAATTATTTTATCCTGCTTCATCCCCAATTATCAACCGCGCTTGTCAACATCTTTAAAGCCCTTGTGTTCAACCGCTGCGTTGACCTGAAGTAATTCCGAGTGTTGATCCAACAAAGCGAGGATCTCATCCTGGGAAAAATCATCCGCATTTCCAAAATAAGCATAAATCGTGCGGATCAATGTCAGGTCCTCCGGTGTATCCACGGTCAGGCGCAAATGCCCCAGGTCGGGGTCGTGGTCAACCAGCAGGACCTGGAAACGCCCTTCTTCCTCATACAGATAGGGCATGACATGTTCGCGCTCATATTTGGCCTCCGCTTCCCGCCAGGCGCGTGCAAGGGCATCAAAAGTGACCACCTCTGTGTCCATCCCGATGGGCGTGGTGCGCTTCAAGGGCGGCGGGAGGCGGTTGGCTGCAAAATCGACACCGGCAGCTTTGAAGGCGTTTACAGTCCGGTCAATCTCTTTCGGGTCGATCACCGGGCAATCCGCTGTCAGGCGTACAATCGTACGAGCCCCAAAAAGGATCGCTGCTTGATAATACCGGTCAAGAACATCAAATGGGTCCCCCCTGAAGCAAGGAATTCCCCTCGCCCGGCAAAATGCTGCTACGGGGTCATCACTCGCATCTGTGGTCGTCGCCACGACCACCCTGCCAACCGTTTGTGCCCGCCGGGCACGCACGACCATCCGGAAGAGCATCGGCTCTCCACCAATATCCTTTAACACCTTACCTGGCAGGCGGCTGGATCCCATGCGCGCCTGGATAATTGCGACGACACCTGTGTCTCTAACTGCCAAAACTTCCTCCACTTCATTCCTGTGGAAGGAGAATAAAAGATGACGCAGCTGCATCAAAAGAGGGCAGCCTGTCCTCGAATTGCGCCTGGTTGGTGAAAAAGCCGATCAACCACAACAGGTCAGATTCATTGAACAGATAGATCGCCTGTGCCGTTTCGACACCGGCATTCTCGGTTGTTGTCAGGAAACGTAAAACTTCACGGTCGCCCAGGGTTATCGTTTCTTGCTGCAGAGAGTCCACTTCACCACCAAACAACACGTTCGCAAAGGTAGAAACCAGCGCCAGGGACATCCCGGCGAATTCCTCATTCTTCATCACCAGCAGGCTGGTCTGGTGCGTAGCGGGGCTGTTCGTGTCATACCCCCATAAAATGATGTCATCCTTATTGTTCTCATAGAGCTGTTCAATATCCTCGGTGTCTTCATCATCGCTCATTGCCATCAGACCTTCCACCAGGATAGCAAGGTCATTTTCCACATCACCTATCTCATAGGTGTCCGGGAGTGTGATTTGAATGCCGTTATCGCTGAAGACCTTTGTCCCACCGGTTATTACCTCCGCTGTCTCCGCTTCTGTTGTCTCCTCCTCTGCCGCAGCTTCCTCAACTTCCTCTTCCTCAGACGTTTCTTCAAGCTGTGTTGAAGTCGCTGGTTCCTCCTGAAAGGATTCCACGGTCGTTTCCATATCGTTATCAGAATTATTGCTTATAAACGGGAAACGGCACGCCAGCATTGCCAGGATCAGGGTTAATGACACAAATAATAAAAAAATCTTTTTCATTTTCCTCTGCACTCTCTACTTATGTGATAAGTGAAAATTAATATCCAATTTATTATATGAATTTTAACGCATTTTCATATTGGACTGGAGCCACTATGCTCTTCCTATCCTTAAGCTGAGATATTCCTTGATCACGCTGATTTATCGCCGCAGCCGTTCATTGTCCCATTTTGTATTTGATGCGCCACAAACGAACTGTATTATCATTACTGCTTGATACCAGCACGTTCCCGTCCGGTGAAAAGGCGACATCATTTATAACTTGCGTATGCCCAACCAGTTTATCCACCCACCTGCCCTTGCTCACATTCCACAGACGGATTGTGCGATCACTGACCCCTGAAGCCAGCCAGCGCCCATCCGGCGAAAAGGCCACGCTGTTAACAACGCCAATATCATCCCGCCTGACCAGCAGCGTCCCGCTGCTCACATCCCAGAAACTGATCCCGGCATAACCGCCCGAGGCCAGCGTTTGCCCATCCGGTGAAAAGGCCACACTCTCCACAGATCCCCTTGACTCCTGCCCTTCCAGCGTAGCCAGCAGGGCGCCGCTGCTCACATCAAACAGACGGATATCATTCCAGAACGCTGCGGCCAGCGTTTGCCCATCCGGCGAAAAGGCGACACTATTAACCCAAGTCCCTTCCTCCTCCATCGTATTCAGTAAAGCACCGCTGCTCACTTCCCACAGGCTGACACCTCCAAAGTCCCCTGATGCCAGAATGCGCCCGTCCGGCGAAAAGGCAATACTTTTTCCTCCCCCTTCAATCGTGGCAAGCATGACTCCGCTACCCACATCCCAAAACTGGATCTTCGTTCCCGTACACGCGGCAATTGTGTTTCCATCGGGTGAGAAGGCGATACTCTCCAAAAAATTTTCCCCTTCTATTGTACCCAGCAGGGTACCGCTGCTTACATCCCACAATTTGATCGTGCCATCCGTATTCCCCAAAGCCAGTGTGTTCCCGTCGGGCGAAAAGGCTATACTCATTGCAATGCCCGTATGCCCTTCCATTCTGCCCAGCGATCTACCTCTTATGCCAGGTATCAAAATAAACACAATCACACCCGCAATTACTAATACTACAAACCAAACCCAGATATATTTCAACCAGGTTTTCCTGGATGGCTGCTCCTGTGCAGCTTTTTCTTCTTTTATCTTGTCATTAAGGTTTGCCATTTTTCCTCACTTTTTGTCTTGGTCCCTTATGATAATGATGTTTATGCTTCTGTCGATCCTCTCCGGAGATAAAACAATTCCCAGGAATTATAAATAATTTTTACCATGTTTTATTATAGGGGAAATCAACCCATGATTCCTTAAACGCCGGTATCTTCAGATAATTTCACAGCCATATCATAAGCACTCAAAAGCTGCTTGAAATTCACCTGCCAATCCGCCCGCTGCTCCGCCAGTTCCCGGGCGCGCTGGCCGTATCCTTCCAGATTGTCGTTATCAGCCATTTGTAAAAGTTGATTGGTTAGGGATGTTAAATCCCTATCCTGGAATAGCTCTCCAACATCGCCTGGAGTAACCCATTCACGGTTCCCGGGGATGTCAGAGACCAGCACGGGTCGCCCGCACGCCAGCGCTTCCAGCAGGGAAATCGAGGAACCATCGCTGTGCGAAGGGCTGACGAAAAGGTCCGCTGCGCAGTAAAAACCGGGAATCTTCTCACGGCTGACCCTGCCAGGGAAAACAACTTTATCACGAACATCCGTTAATATCCGGTGGATCAGATCTGCCTGCGGCCCATCGCCCACCAGCAGCAGCCGTAATTCAGGGTTTATCTGAACCGCATCAACGAATGCTTTCGCCAGCAAGTCCACACCATACACCGGTGCCCAGGTGCGGTTGCACATGACCACAAAATTTTCTTCCCAACCAAGCGCCTTACGCAGCGCTTTTCCGGCAACCTCCCCCCTTGCGGGTGAGAAATGGTCCAGGTCAACACCCCAGGGGAAGCGCACCACTCTCTCCTGCGGGAAGCTATACCGGGCAGCTGCATCCGCTACCGCCCAACAGTCCGCCAGGAGAATATCCGTACATTCCAGCGTATGTGTAGTTGCATACCGCATCCAGGGACTGCGCTGCGCACGCCGCAGCAGGTCCGACCCCCAGGACATGGTCAGCAGAGGGTGGAATCCGGTCAGGGCAGTTAACAGTGCTGGTCCCTGTACCGGGCCGGCGTGCACCAGGTCAGGTTTGATTTTTTCCAGCATTCTTGAAAACTGCATCTGTCCCCGTTCCCAACCTCGCCAATCAGACCAATCCGGATATCCATCGGACCAATCAAGCTCGATGACTCCTGCTGGCGTTTCAGGTGAACAGGAAACCTGCCGCAAAGCAAAAACCTGATGCGCAGTCTCAGACAAGGCAGTTAAGAAACGCCTGTCATGAGGGCTGTCCTTTTCAGTAAAGTAAAGAACACGCATCAATTCTCTTTTCGATAATTCTAATCTGCTAGATTTACGGCGTACCGATCTGCGTCCAGCGCAGTTCTTTCCCGGCTGGGATGCGCTCAAGTGCTTTCAATCCAATCACACTCTGAATGTCATAGGGCATGACCGCACCCTCAGTCGCCGGACGGAGGACATCGATCATCTCTCGGCTGATGATCTCGCCAGGTTCAATATCCCGGGCAGCTCGCAGGCAGCGCCGTTGGATGACAACCGTCTCCCGCTCATTATCAGCCACGAATTTATCTCCGGCACCCAAGGCTCGTTCCAGCTGCCGCGTCGCCCTGACCATCTCCGCCCAGGTTTGGGGGTTCATCGCAAAGGGGTGATCCGGCCCAACACGATCATTATCATCTGTGAAGTGCTTCTCTATCACCCGTGCTCCCAGTGCCACAGCACCCAGTACGGTCGCATGACCGTGGGTATGGTCCGATAGCCCGGAAATGAGTTCCGGGAACATCATCTGGTAGGTCTTGAGCACATTCAGGTGGATATTATCAAAATTCCCGTCCGCAGCCGTGTAGTTGGTATTGCACTGCATCAAAACGAGCTGTGGGTTGATCGCCAGGATGGCATGCACGGCGCGCTGCACATCACCGATATCCGAAGCACCGGTTGCCAGCAGGACCGGCTTGCCTTTCATGGCGATCCGCTCACAGGCTTCGATCCAGGTAATATCCCCGGACCCGATCTTATACGCCGGGACATAAGAATCCAACATATCAATCGCTTCAAAATCATACGGCGATGAGAAATAATCAATCCCCACTTCGTCGCAGGTCTCTTTGAGGATCGGGGTCCAATCAAAAGGGATTGAAGCGGAAGCGTACACTTCCGTCACTGATTTCTCCCATTTCGCCTGATGAGAGACCTGAGCATTCATGTGTGTGAAACCGTAATCTGAGACGATTTTTGTCGCCCGGAAGTTTTGGAATTTGGCGGCATCCGCACCGGCTTCTTTCGCCAGGCGGATCAATAATTTTGCCCGGTCCAGGCTGCCATCGTGGTTGGCAGCAATATCTGCAATGAAATAGGTGGGGTAGTCTTTGCCAATCGGAGTGTTTCCAATTTTCATTGTCATCATCATTCCTCCATCAAACAATTCACCTGCCGGTAAATTCAACCGCCAAAATGGGTCAACCTGGCAGGGTAACCTTCCTGCCAGCGTTGATAGAAACGCCGGACCCCGGATTCAATCGAGGGCAGGGGATGTCCCAGTGCCCGCTGGATTTTGTCCGGATTGAGGATCAGCGTATTTGAGCGGGTTGCCCCCCGGATGACATGCTGCACCTCTACCGGTGTGATCAGGTCAGGGTTGAATCCGAAGGTGCGGGCCAACTGCACACCAAACGCATATTTACTCAAATGCTCTGGGCTGACCACATGGTAAATCCCGTGCAGGTCGGCTTTCAACATTTGCAGGAGTACCTCAGCCAGGTCTTCAACATACAACGGGCAGAAGCTGGTGTCTGTAAAGCCCTTGAGCGGTTTGCCATCCTCAAGGTTGTTAATAAAGAATTCAGCCAGGCTGCGCTTCCCTGAAAGGCTCCAGCCGTAAAAAACCGTGCGCACAACAATTGCGTCAGGATAAGCCCCCATGACGGCCTTTTCTCCCTGCAGTTTCGTTTGGGCGTAAACACTTAAGGGGTTTGTTGGGTCCGTTTCCACATAAGCGCTTACGCGTCCATCAAAGACCGCATCCGTGGAGATATGTATAAAAGGGATACCCAATCTGCGAGCCTCCTCGGCGAGCATCCCGGGTACTTCACCGTTCACCCTTTCCGCCAGCTTCGGGTCCTTTTCCGCAACGTTCAGGTCTGCAATCGCGGCACAATGGATGATCGCTTCTGGTTGGGCTTCCGCGAGCACTGCTTTTGCTTTTCCCCTTTCCAATAAATTCACAGCATGCACATCAAAGGGCACACCCTGCAGTGAACAGGAATTCACCAGGCCGGTCACAGCGTGACCCTGGTCTGTACAGGTCAGGCACAGGTTCAACCCCAACAACCCGCTGGCGCCAGTCACAAAAATCCGCATAGGCTAGAGGCTCTCCTTATCCAGCGTCGCTTCGAACGGCGCAATGATCTCACGGATCTCCTCAACGGTCAGCCATTCGGTGTTGTTATCGCTGGCATAATGAAATCCATCCGGCAGCGGCTTGCCGATATCAGACCAGTGATGTCCGAACCACAAGGCAGCTGCGGGCTGCACGATGAACATATCCGCCAGCTCAACGGTCGTCCGAGCCTCATCCTCTGAGATCAGGACTTCGTGCAGTTTCTCACCGGGCCGGATGCCGATGATGCGGATCTTCGCCTCAGGTGCAACGACCCGTGCCAGGTCAACCATCTTCATGCTGGGGATCTTCGGCACAAACACTTCGCCGCCGTGCATTTCTTCAATGCAGCGGATCACAAACTGGACGCCCTGGTCAAGAGAGATCCAGAAGCGGGTCATACGATCATCTGTGAGGGTCACCTCGCCCGATTGGCGCTGTTTGATGAACAAGGGAACAACGCTGCCGCGCGATCCAACCACGTTGCCATAACGCACACAGCTGTAGCGCGTGTTCGTCCCACCTGCGTAGGCATTGCTCTGCACCATGAGCTTCTCCGCAGCCAGCTTTGTCGCACCGTAGAGGTTGACAGGGTTGACCGCCTTATCCGTGCTGAGTGCCAGCACCTTCTCCACCCCGGCGTCTAGTGCAGCATCGACCACGTTGCTGCTGCCGAGGATGTTCGTCTTGACGGCTTCCATGGGGTTGTACTCACAGGCCGGCACCTGTTTCAGGGCGGCGGCGTGTACAACGATATCCACACCATTGAAGGCACGGCGCAGCCTCGGCAGGTCCCGTACGTCTCCAATGAAATAACGCAGATTGGGATGATCGAACCCAGACATACGCATCTCATGCTGTTTAAGCTCGTCCCTGCTGTATACGATCAAGCGCTTGGGATGATAGTCCCTGAGAATCACCTCGACGAATTTCTTGCCGAAGGAACCTGTTCCGCCGGTTATGAGTATGTTCTTATTTCTCCAGTCCATATGACTTCTCCTGCGCGTTTTGGAAAATTATACTTCAGAAGCGGCAGCCGCTTCTTGATTATCTGTGATGGGTTTTGTGATCACGACCAGCGGGTACTGCCCAATCCGGCCCAGCAGACCCGGTAACCATTCTTCAAGGCGGTAGATGACCTTCAACCAGAAACGCCCCCCCCACTCCGGGTAGATCACTGCTCGCAAAAAAGCGACGCTGACGCTACGCCAAACGAAAATCTCATAATCCATTTTGCCATCAAGTGCTTCCATCAGCCACTCTGCATTCAGCTTTTCGACAAAGGTGCCGGATGGATGCTCTTGTTTCTTTCCTTGCTTGCGCTGGGGTATCCTGTTGCCTGCCTCCGCTTCAACCGATGCCTGTGCTTCATGCCTGACTTCCCGCACCCACCAGCCATGCACCCGCTTTTTGAAGTCCATAAAACGAGAAAGCCTCACCATCAATGGTGCATTCGTCCAACCGTTCACCTCAACCATCTTTCTTCCCGGGCTGAGTACTCTATACAATTCATCATAAGCGGTCAGTTTATCTTCCATGGGGACATGATGGATGGTATGCAGCGAGACGATCCCATCAAAGTTATCCGCTTTGAACGGCAGATGGGTGATATCCCCAACCACATAGCGCCCATGATCGCCCAAGCGTTTTCTGGCCTCCTGCATTGCAACAATTGAGATATCCATACATACCCTGGCCTGATACCCCTCAGAATAAGTCACATATTCCGGGTACTGCACCGGCCCCGAGCCGGCATCTAGGAAAAACTGCCCCTCAGGTACCAGATGCCGATTGACCCGCAGATGACAGCGATGGATATACTCTGCAGAAACAGGCCGCAGGTCTTCATAATGTGCGTTTTGATACAGGTCTTCATCACCGGTCTGCCAGCCGATCTGATCGTAAAACTCACGTACATTCTTCTTGATTTCTTGTTTACTCATCATCTTTCATTGCCAACTTATATATTTATTTGTCGTTCATGCCCTGCTGGCAGATCGCCTGCCTGCTGTATACGCCTTGCCAGGCATCCACCACGGCACCAACCTTGTATTTCATATTCACAATTCGCACATGCCCTGCCTTGTTTTCGGTCATGCGCTGCAAACCAGGTATGCATCTGTTCAACGCTGTCAAAATCCTTCCAGGCAATGCCAGGTCCGGAGGAAAAGGCAAAGCAGCGCCAGACCCGCAGCCCGGGTCCCACGTCCAGTGTTGGTGAACAATCGAAGTTCAATACGGTCCCCGCCCTCACCAACATCTCAATATCCGCATCGCTGAACCTGCAGCGCATGAATCCACAATCCATACTCAGACGGATTCCATCTGCTGAAAGGATGTTGGCCCACCTAACCAGAGAATGATACACAGTCGGCAGGTCTGCATCTTGCAGATATGCATTATCCCCGCCAATCACCGGTTGGGCAAGCCCCAACCTGATCACGGGCTGCAGACCGGCTTCCAGGATCAACTGCCGGTGAACGGCGAGATCGAAATCCGGTTCCAGGATCGTGTATGCCAGGCTGCCACGCTTTCCCAGAGCGGACAGGTTCGTCCAGATTGCTTCCTGCTGCGCTCCGGTATACGTGGTCCAATCGTTCAAGTTCACCAGCACACGGTCAGGCAGGTGAGGGTTCGTTTTTCTCAAGACATCTTGCAACCCATTGGTGAAGACAGCCACCTTGAAGCCGCGTTCTCTGACCATGCGGATGATCTGCGGGTAGTGTGTGTGAAGTGTGGGCTCCCCGCCCATCAAGCGCACCCAATCCTTACCCGGGTCCAATAAAGCCAGGATCGCCTCGAAATCGCTCAGCGACATTTCCTCTGCTGCCCAATTGGTACGAAGCACCCGAGCAAAGCAATAACTGCAATCCAGGCTGCAAGCTGTCGTCAGAAGGATATTCACCTGGATACCGCCTGGAAGATCAGTTGAATCTCGGCGAGAAAGCCGAAACAGCTACCATTCCAAAGGTTTCCCAACAAGATATTCGAAGGTCTCGTCATAACGTTTCGATCCTTCATTTCCCAGGACAAAGGCAAGGGAGCGCTTCTTGAAATCTTCCCACCGATCCAGCATATGCCACGGGAAAGGTTGGGGAAATTCAAAGAGAAACAGGTAAGCATACCGCCAGGAAAGTTCAACCTGTTCCTGTTTCAATCGACCAGATTCCAGGTCATCCAAAAGGGAGCTCAGCTTTTCGAAATATTCATCCCAGGTTCCCGGATCGTGCGTAAAGCCCCGATTCCGGTAATGGGTCTGCCCGGCGACGATGACCGGGATACCGCGCATCGCCATTTCCATACCGACCGTTGTCGTATACACCAGCCCCAGGTCGGCAATATCCACAATATCATAGGTGTTGACCGGCTCATCGGGCTTGACCAGGTGTATGTGAGAGGGGATGTCGCCCAATGTATCATTGACCACATCCACCATTGAAATACCATGGGTCAGGACCTCGCCGGGATGTATCCGGATCACAAGCTGGACATCTTCCCGGTCTGCGAAATAACGCACCGTACGCTCGATCCATTCCGCCATCGTCTTTGAAAATACCTGCCGTCCCAGCGTCAGGCTGTCACCCAGGACATTGGTCGCCAGGAGGACGATCGGGCGGTCATCCAGACCTAGTTTTGTCCGCACAGCAGCTCCGCCTTCCGTAGGCGTATCCTGCCAGCGCCGGGTGAAGTTCTGCCAGGTTTTGGCGTCTATCCGGGCAGCGAAGAGTTCCTGCAGGCGCTGGAGCTGATCCTTCGTAAGTGGCTCATCGGCGCGTGCATGCCAGATGTCATCCGTCTCATGACGCATGATCTCTCTGTTCTGCCCAATCCAGATATGTTCACGCTGGTCACCGAACTCAAATGTCACCGTCGGGATATCCAGATACCGTGCAACCCGATAGACGATCCCCATTTCCTGAATGGTGCCGTTGGGGATGAGCACAACATCCGGCCTGTGTGCAGACAGCCATGCCCGCGCATTCCGGGCAGCTTCTGTGTTGCGTTCTTTCCGAAGTTTATAAACCGGATTGTCCCTGTCAATATCTTCTTCCTGCAGCGTGTACTGCGTGTCAAATACGCTGACTTCCTCAACAGCTTCCTTGAGTTCCTCCGGCAGTGAATGTGAAAATGGATGGACATCCAGTAATGACTGAACTTTTATCAATGAACTCGCCTGACTGAGCACCTGCCGTGAATACAAGTTTTGCCGCCTTAGGTCAAACTTTTGGATCGGCTTGTGCCAATTCCCGTACGGCAAGAATGAAAAGGTCACCTGAAGACCCTTCCCCGCCAGCGCCAGGCTGAGCATGGTTGAAAATTCAATCCAATAATGCAGTGTGGAAAAGATAAAGACATTCTTCCCGGGTTCGCTGCTCCTTGCGTAGGGTTCAGCCTGCCTGACTGCTTCTGGAAGGATCTTATCAAGAGCATTTAGGTTAAAATGCGACTGCCAACCCTTATGCTGCTGGATCAAATGCCAGTAAAGTTCCGCAGTATAAGGGATTTCGCCCAAGATCTTCTTGATCAAGTTTCTATTCATATTTTTCCTTTGATCGCCTCAATTTTCCAATCCAGATCCGGGCGTATTGGTCCCAGCCGTTTCTCCGGCCACTGCATGCCCGGTGCACCGGTGGCATCCACCGTAAAGGTCAATGCTTTATCATCCTGGAAGTAGCGCCTGATCTTGTAAGCGCTTGCATTGACGCCCAGGATGAACCTGCCTTCATTCATCAGGTTGGGTGTGATGCTGCACCGGCTGATATAGCGTCCCGCTGGACGAGTCGTGAGTGATTCAAACACGGATGGGTCATCTGTATCAAAACTGGTGAAAACGAATTCACCCCGTGTGGTCATCATATACAATCCTACGCGAAGCCCATTGATCGCATCGGACAGACCGTACTCAAACTCGATTGAAAATCCCTCAGCAGACGTCACCGTATCCACGATCTTCCCCTGTGGATTGAGGACCCGCAGTGCGATGGGTGTAAATGGCTTGATCGCCGTTTTCGACTCCTCAGGAGTCCAATACCGCTCCCCCTGCTTGGTCAATCCCATGTTGAGGTAGTGATCAACCGCATACGGTGTTGGACCGCGCATCACGATTTGCCCCGCATCCAGCACGATCGTCTCCTGCGTCAGACGCAGGATGGCAGACATATTGTGGCTGACGAACAACACCGTGCGCCCCTGCTGAGCTACATCGTTCATCTTACCCAGGCATTTGCGCTGAAACTCCGCATCCCCGACCGCCAAGACCTCATCCACGACAAGGATCTCTGGCTCAAGATGAGCGGCAACAGCAAACGCCAGCCGCAGGTACATCCCGCTGGAGTAGCGTTTGACCGGCGTGTCGATGAATTTTTCGACCTCAGAAAAGGCGACGATCTCATCGAATTTGCGTTCGATCTCTTCCCGCCGCATCCCCAGGATCGCCCCGTTGAGGTAGATGTTTTCACGCCCCGAAAGTTCAGGGTGGAAGCCCGTCCCGACTTCGAGAAGCGAGCCCACCCGCCCGCGAATCTCCCCATAACCCTTCGTGGGCGTGGTCACGCGGGAAAGGATCTTCAACAGGGTGCTCTTCCCGGCGCCGTTCCTGCCCACGATACCCAATACCTCCCCCTGCCTTACTTTAAAAGAGACATCCCTGAGTGCCCAGATGTGTGAAGGGCTTTCATCATCACACTCACCTTTTCTTCGGATGATCTGCCCTATTCGTTGTGCACCGGAGACAAGCAGATCACGCAGGGTATCCGGACGGTTTTGCGCCAGACCGATTCGGTACTGCTTGGATATTTTTTCAACTTTGATCGCGATATCAGACATAGACACCTATACAATATCGGCGAAGGTCTTTTCCATCCGCCGGAAGTAGAATAGCCCGCTGATCAGCAAGATCAGGACCATACCAACCGAAAATACCATGGTTATATCCGGCGGGGCACCGCCCAACAGCGCCCAGCGGAATCCCTGGATCACACCGACCATCGGGTTCAAGCCGTAAAGCCAGCGCCAGATTCCATCCGGGACGATATCGATCGAATAGACGATTGGCGAAGCGTACATCCAAACCTGGATGATGAACGGTACCATATGTTGAATGTCGCGGTACTGGACATTCAGGGCTGAAAGCCATAAGCCGACTGCCAGAGCGGTCAGGAGCGCCAGCAGGACGATCAGCGGCAACCAGAGGATGTTCCAGCCGGGCCAGTAGTGATAGTAAGCCATCACGCCCAGCAGGACGACAAAGGATACACAGAAATCAACCAGCGATGCCATCACAGAAGAAAAAGGTATTGCCAGGCGCGGGAAATAAATCTTCGTGATCAGGTTGGCGTTTCCAACCAGGCTGACACTGGAGCGCTGCAGGGCTGTGGCAAATAGCTGCCAGGGAAGCAGCGCAGTCATGGTGAAGAGCGGGTAAGGGATATCCTGAGAAGGTGTTTTCAGCAAGACGCCAAAAATGACCGTAAAGATCACGGTCGTCAGCAAGGGCTGAAGAACCGCCCAGGCAATCCCCAACACTGCCTGCTTATACCTCACCTTAATGTCACGCCAGGTCAGGAAGTAGATCAATTCCCGGTAGTGCCACATCTCCTTGAAATTTATCCCAAGCCAACCTTTCGGCGGCTTCAGATAGATCACAGGCATCTGCTGTCTGTTGTTTTGTTCTCTTTTCATTTCAGGCTATTTTCTATGCGCCTCGTACCAGTCAATGGTCTCTTGCAGACCTTCATCAAAATCCGTATGCGCTTCAAATCCAAACCTGTCTTTCGCCCGGCTGGTGTCCAGAGCGCGGCGTGGCTGCCCGTTGGGCTTGCTGGTGTCCCACACCAGTTCACCTTTAAAGTTCGTCATGTGAGCGATCTTCTCCACCAGGTCTTTGATGCTGATCTCAAACCCGGACCCGATATTGACCGGCTCAGACTGGTTATAGCGTTCTGTAGCCAGTGCAATCCCGCGGGCGGCATCTTTGACATAAATGAATTCACGTGTCGGTGACCCATCGCCCCAGACCACGATATGATCCTCGTCGGCATCCCTGGCTTCAACACACTTGCGGATCAGGGCGGGGATGACGTGCGAACTACGCGGGTTGAAATTGTCCCCTGGCCCGTAGAGGTTGACGGGCAGGAGAAAAATGCTGTTAAACCCGTACTGCTCGCGGTAAGCCTGCGATTGCACCAGGAGCATCTTTTTAGCCAGTCCATAAGGTGCATTGGTCTCTTCAGGATAGCCCATCCACAGATCATCTTCACGGAACGGGACAGGCGTGAACTTCGGATAGGCGCACACCGTACCGATGGCGACGAATTTCTCTACGCCCCTTTCGTAAGCCTGGTGCATGAGTTGGACACCCATCATTAGATTATCGTAGAAAAATTCAGCTGGATGTTCACGGTTCGCACCGATGCCGCCCACGTGTGCAGCAAGATGGATGATCACATCCGGACTCGAATCCTTGAGCATGCGCTTGATGGCATTCGGGTCAACCAGATCATATTCCTCAATAGTCGGAATAAATATGTTCTGAACGCCGCGCTGGCGCAGGTTTTCGATCAGATATGTTCCAAGAAATCCAGCACCCCCGGTCACGCAGATTCGTTTTTCAGCCCAATCAATTGTCTTTTCCATACATCCTCTTTATTCCACTAATGGTCATGTTCGTTCAACACGAGCTTGACCTTCAACCCATCTACAACTAAGGCAGGGGCGTCCGGGTGTTCTGTTAGGGTGAAATGCTGCTCCAAACAGGTCAACCGGCACACATCAGCGATATCCCCTTCACCTTCCAGACGGACAGCATGCAGGCCCATCTCCTGAACGGGCCCCAGCAGGGTCGTCACACGCTTGCGCACTCTCCTAAAAAGAATGAAGGATTGTTGAACATAATCCACGGTCAGTCTTGCCCGCAGTGCAATCCCTTCCGGCGTAATAATATATCGCAGTTTCCGCCGTTTGGCGCGCTTAACCTTGACGAAACCCTTTTCAACCAGACGCTTCAGATGCCAGTTAACCGTACCAATGGCTACACCCAGATCTTCAGCCAGTTTCGCCTGCGAAACATCCGGGTCAGCTTCAATACCTTGCAGTAACGCAAGGTCACGGAATTCATCGTCGCTTTGTGTTATCTCAATCATATTTCAATAATTGAATTATAACTTTTCCTCATCCCCAGTCAAGGCATGCATGGGATGTTTGCGGTCCCAAAGCCAGCCGCCTACGACCACAATCAGGCTCAAAGCCACGATGATAAATACCATGACCGGCATTCCCAGCCTGGGAAGATCCGATAAATAGCGACTGATGTACCATTCTGTGAAGAAAACAACGAAAATCCCTTCAATAATCAGCACCCGGCGCATCCAGCGGTCCCTTGTTTTCACAGCAAAATCGATCGCCCACCCTCCGACGACCGCCATCCAGGGCAGGAAGATCGTGCGGTAGCGGGGATTATCCCACTGGTCACCTCCCGCGCGGAGCGAGGAGATCAGGATCCATATCCAGATGACCAGGACCATGACCATCAGCCAACGCTTGCGCGTTTTCGACTCGCACCGCCGCCATCGGAACAGCGCGTAGACCAGAAGGGGAAAAACGGCATACCATCCTACCGACCGGAAAAGCCCCAGGAATTTCCATATCCACGGTGCCGGAACGCCGATTGCCGCTGGAAGAACGGGTTGGAAGATGCCGTAAGCGATCACAAAAGGCAGGTGCAGATATGCAGGCAGGCCCTCAAGCAGGAACTGCACCATGCCTGAGCGCTCGATCGTCTGGAGTGTGTCCCAATGGATGACCGCGTCAATCCAATAGGAAAAGAAAAACAGGATCGCCGCCGCACACAACCCGGCCGCTACCCAGCCGGTAAATCTGATCCAGGTCTTTTTGATTCGGGAGGTCTCAACAACCCAGACCCAGATCACAACGGCACCTAACAGGGGCAGCCCAACCCGGAACGAGAACAGCAGCAGGCAAACGGAACTGAGGATAAAAGCTGGGATTGCCAGCTTCAGTTTTAAACGGTACAGCCAATGCACGGCAGCCCAAAAGATCACGATCAGGAACAGGATATAGAAAGGCTCCCGCATCTGAGATGCACCCAGAAGAACACCCTCTGGATATAAGGCAAGGATCCATCCTGCGATCACCGCGCTCCGCCGGTTGAACTGACGCCGGACAGCAGGCAAGAAGAACGCCAGACTCAACGCCATTGCACCTGCAGCCGCAATTGAGATCAACACGGGGCGATGTGCGTCGGAGCTGAGAGTCCGGTAGATGTAAGCACTCAAGGCAAGCATCCCGCCGTACTGGTCTGTCTCATATTCGTCGCTAAATGCCTGCAATAAGGGATCATCAGATTGCGCCAGCGCCCAGGCATTTTCATCACGCCTGAAAGCATCCTCAAAGACAAATCCGGCGAGCTGCGTTTTTTCCTCATAACCAAACAGCGGCAGCCCCCATGCCAGAAAAACGCTCAGGATCAACCGGATAATAAAGGCAACCAACATCATCCATCCCAACGTTTTTCCCCTGCCCGCCGCGTGCCAGGCAAAGAACAGCACGATGCCTATCAGGAAGATCAATATTGCCCCCGCCAGGAAACCCGGCCAGAAATCACCTATGTTGAAGATCCATTGGACCAGCGCACCCAGCGCAAGGCTGACGCCTGCAATCCCTGCGATCCATATTATGATTTTCTTGGAGACTTGCTTCTTTTCCATAGGTAACTATTGCTCCGCTCTGTTTTTTGTTTTCCGTTTCGTCCGCCAGGCATACCATGAAGCCTGCGCAATCCAGATGACCCAAAATACTACCACAGACTGCAAGGGGACAAGGAAGCGCGGGTTGTCACCGTGGTCCAGCAGAGAAGATAGGAGAGATGTCGCCCAAACCGCTCCTGCCAACAGCCAATGGAAAGGAGAGAGATTCCACAGGTTCCGGAGCCGTTTTGAAAACAACGCAGCAAGACTGCTGAGCACAAAGACCAGATTCGCCCCAAACAGCAGCCCGCGCGCACCCAGGATCATCGTCTGCATTATCAAAGTTAAACCAGCTGATGAAACCGCGCTGACATCCCAATAAACGGGAGCCCGCCAGAAAAGCCACCATCCCCGCATCACCCTTGATAGATATTCCCAGGGGTGAGAGAGGATCAGCTTGACCGAGATTCCCTGCAGCGTTCGTGAAAGATCATAAAAACTCAATCCGGTCGCTTCCTGCATGGCGGGGATCGCATCCCAGATGGTATTTCCCTGCGTCCCGCGTTCTTCAATACGTGCATCCCGATATTCCAGGTAGATATCCCTTAAAACTGCATATTCATCCGGGACATCCTCAAAATAGTATCCCGTATGCTGGACAAGATGGTAACCGGTCATGGTCGTCAGGCTGAAGACATGGTAGCGGGATTTGACCCAACCCATCCATCCGCCGATCAGGACGAGGGCCGGCAGCAGCGCACCTCCCAGCGGCTTCCAATTTACCTTTAACTTTTTCCCCTTGATTGTCACTGCCAGGAATACCGCCAACCAGACCGGCATGAAGATGAAGAGCGGCCGGGTCAGGGCAGTCAGCGCAGAACACAGGCCAATGCCCAGCCCTAACCAGATGGACTGCCTTTTCGGCTGTTCCAGCCAGATAAACGCGCCCACAAGGGCCAACATCAGCCAGAATGTTGCCAGTGTCTCGGTCAGCAGGTTCGCTTCAAAAAAGAACTGGCCGGGATTGAGTGTATGCGCCAGGGCTGCAGCAGCCCCAATCCAGGGGCGTCCACTCGCCTTCCAGCCAATATAAAACCATGCTAAAGTGATACACAGACCCAGGACGAGCTGCACAGCGTAGACAGCACGGTCAGGGCCAAGGAGTGCTATGAAAGCCGGGTAACCGGGCGTGCGGGTCCCGTCATAGGTTTGAAATCCGCCCAAGATCGCATTTGCAGAACGGCGGTAGCTGGCCGTATCGCTGTAGGAGACTTCCGGATAGGAGATAAACAGCAGGATACGTAGAAGGATCGCCACCACAAGGACGATCCCCAGAGAGAGTTTTAATGGCTTATGCTGATGTATCTTCATCATGGTTCAATATCATCCGATCCTTACTTATTGCTTAATAAACTTCCGTACAGCCTTTTCTTGCCGGTTGCGCCAGGTGTACTGTTTGACAACCTCGCTCGCTGCCTCACCCATGCGCTGCCGCATGTCTTGATCACCTTTAAACTTCAGGAGCGCGTTTTTCCATGCGCCAGGATTATCCGGCGGGCAGAATACAGCCATATCCTCATTTAAAACTTCATGGATCACCGGCAGGTCGCTGCTGATGATCGCGCGCCCGGCTGCCATATACTCGAACATCTTCATCGGGCTGGCAATCTCAGCGGAATCGCCGCCGCCGCTCCCGGCTATGGTTGTGCCGTAAGGCATCAGGAGGACATCCGCCGCGGCCTGATATTGGGGCAAGACAGCATTATCCACAAATCCGGTCAAGACAACATTCTCAATGCTTGCCGATTGCAGGTGCGCTTTCCATTGGGCAACATCATCGGGCTTTCCCCCTACCCACAGAAAACGTACTTCCGGCAGCGCTTTTGCGAGTCCTGCCATTAGCGCGATCCCACGCCCGGCGTAGAAGTGTCCGGTATAGCCAGCCGTGAAGCCTTCCGGCAGGCCCAGGGCGGCCCGCGCCTTTTCCGGTGACTGCAATCCCTGATAGCGCTCTAATTCAACGCCGTTCGGTGCGACCAGGACTTCCGTCTGTTCGGCATCCAATCCGTTTTCTGCAATCAGGAGCTGTTTCAAAGCTGCCGAATTCGTCAACAGCCGGTGCTGAGTTTTCGCCCCCCAGAACTTCCTTAGTAGCCAAGGGCCAAACGTCCCTGCCGTCCGATCGTGCAGTTCCAGGATGGTTGGCATCCCTCGCCAAAGTGAAAGGACTGCTGCCTGCAGGACCCAGGTATAGACCATATCCGGTGCCATCCGGCGTGCAGTATAAACCGCTTTAATCGCGAAATCATACCTCCGGAAGGACAGGTTCTCCCTGATCCAGTGGATCTCGAAAGCCTGTGCCAGCCCGTACTGGCGCTGGATATCCTCCCAGGCTGCTGACGAATCCCCGGGGACAAGCAGGGTGACATCATGTCCCAGGATTGCCAGGGCATGCGCTGCTTTTAGGACCTGGATGCTGTTGGCCGCATTTGAAGGCACAAATGAGGCGGCAATGCAGACAATTTTCATATCAAAACCTCTGGACTATAAAAGACGCACAAATAAGAGTTAAAATAAACGCCTTTCTCGATTAATAGTCCGTCGATTGCATTTATACCATATGAACCTTATTTCAGGAGTGACAGCAACTATTGTCAGCAGCCCCTATATTATTGATTTACTCTTCATGATGCTTCTGAGAAGCTATTCTTAAACTAAGGTGTTAATACAATGTACATAAATATTTTTGGATATGAAGTAGAATTTGAGTTCTGCTTCGAATTAATACTGTGGTTCATTTCCAGGATCTTGCAGATATAAACATCATGAAAAAGCCATCGTCTTTCAAGCATTTCTTTACCCAACCCACTATGATCCGTCTGTGTATGTTTCTTGGCAGGATCACACCCCGGCGGGTGGGTTGGAAGCTGGCGGGTTTGATTGGAACGATGCTGGGAACAAATCGCTCAAATGCGATGGTCAGGGCAATCCGGGCTAACCAATGGGTCATCCACGACCTAACCCTCTCAGAAGATGCGCTGGATCAGGTTCCAAAAATCATCTTCCGTTCTGCTGCAAAATGCCTGTTCGATTATTTTCACTTTCTTTTTAGGGTGGAGAAACTTAAGGAAATTGTGAATTACAGCCCGCAGGCAGAAGCCGTTTTCGAACGGATCAGAGATCACAAGCCCTGCGTACTCGTTTGTCCGCATCTCAGTAACTTTGACCTGATGGGCTATGCGCTGGCACTCAAGGGACTTGACGTCCAGGTGCTTTCATTCCCGAACCCCAACGCGACCTATAAAATGCAAAATCGTCTGCGGAAGAGTTTTGGAAATAACATTACACCCATGAGCCTGAGCGCATTCAGACAGGCTCGAATGCGACTCCGCAACGGCGGAACCATCCTGACGGGATTGGACCGTCCAATGCCTGATAAGCATCATGAGAAATACCGGCCGGTCTTCTTTGGACATGAAACCAACCTGCCGGTCACATATGTCCGTATGGCGCTTGAAGCGGACGCTCCGGTTTTTATCATGGCGGCCGCATCACATCCGAAAGGGAAATATTACCTTGAGTCTTCCGATCCAATCTGGATGAAACCCGCAGAAGATCTTGAGACCGAAATTCTGACCAATGCCAACCGGGTTCTCAGGCATGGGGAAGAATTGATCATAAAATACGCCGATCAATGGGCCATGTTTTATCCCATCTGGCCACAATTCCTGGGCATATAATATATTTTTAGAAAGGTCAATAATGTCGAAAATTGATAAACAAAAAAGAGAAAATGATATCCTACTTGGATTTCTCGAAAGGCCAGCCCTACACTGGTTGGCGGCGCATATGCCCAAATGGATCACACCGGATACGCTAACCTACATTGGGATCGGCTCCTCGGTTCTAATCTTCGCCAGTTACGCCCTCACGAACATCAGCCCCTACTTCCTGTGGCTTGCCAGCCTGGGATTCATCCTCAACTGGTTTGGTGACAGCCTGGACGGCACTCTGGCTCGCTATCGTCATATCGAACGCCCCCGCTACGGTTTCCTGATTGATCACTGGGTTGATGCAATCAGCACGGTGCTGATCTTCCTGGGGATGGGACTGTCCCCTTATGTAGATTTTACGGTTTCCGCTATGGGCGTGATCGCCTATCTGCTTGATTCGATCATGGTCTACCTGATTACTTATGTCACGGGTGTCTTTCGCATCACCAGCGCTAAGATCGGCCCGACTGAAATTCGCGTCCTGGCGATCATCATGAATACCGTGATGTTCTTCATCGGCATCCCGACACTCGGGTTGCCCATCTTCGGCCAGACCAGCTACTATACCATGTTCGTCGGGGTGATGGCTGCCGCCATGATCATCTACTTCATGGTTAACACATCCATCCAGGCACGTCGTCTGGAACTGCTGGATGAAAAACGGCTGGAGAGGAAACTTGAAAAACAGGCACTGGACAACAAGGACAAGGAACAAAACCTTCCCAATCACACCAGTGAAGCCACCAGTAAGAGCTAACTCTTCAAGAACCGATCCATCAATTGCATATAACAAATAACCGTGTTGGAGGTCAAAAAGAAATGACCTCCAACCAAAAATCAGGTGTAAAGCTTTCCTGGCGTGCGGGCTGAAAACCGCTGAGAATAAACCAGGCTGAAGCCTGGACTCCTACTTTACCTTTCCCACCTCATCAGTCTGCGCTACAGATAACGTTCCGGCGAAGACATGCCTTCGCTAATGTTATAATTCCCCCATGATCAAACTCCTCCACTTCGCAGATGCACATATCGACATGGCCAACTACGGCCGGCACGACCCGGAAAGCGGCCTGCCGATGCGGGTGATGGACTTTCTGAAATCGCTGGATGAGATCATCCAGGCTGCTATCGATGAAAAGGTGGACCTGGTGATCTTCGCCGGTGACACCTATAAAGACCGCTCCCCCGCGCCGACCTACCAGCGCGAGTGGGGCAGGCGCATCATGCGCCTCTCTCGTGCCGGCATCCTGACCCTGCTGCTGACGGGCAACCACGACATCTCCCCTTCCACCGGCAGGGCGCATGCCATCCAAGAGTTCGACACCCTGGAAGTCCCCCACGTGTGCGTGCTGAACAAGCCGCAGTTCCTCACGCCAACAGACCTGGAAGACCTGCCCGTCCAGGTGCTGGCGCTGCCCTGGATCTCACGTTCCGGGTTGATGGCCAGCCAGGGAATGAGTGGGACCGACCCGGAAAAAGTCTATCGGACGATGGGGAAACGAGTGGGCGAAATCCTGGAAGACTGGCTTGAAGCCGCTGACCCTGCCCTGCCAACCATCCTGACAGCGCATGCCTCTGTTGAGGGCGCTCAATATGGAAATGAGCGCATGGTCATGCTGGGCACCGACCTGGTCCTCCCGCCGGGATTGGTCAAAGACCCCCGCCTGGACTACGTCGCCCTGGGGCACATCCACAAAGCCCAGAACCTGAATGAGAACGCCCATCCCCCAGCGATCTATCCCGGCTCGATTGAGCGGGTTGACTTCGGGGAGGCAAGAGACAAGAAATTCTATGTCCTGGCATCTGTAGATAAGGGAAAAACCGAAGTAACCTGGCGGGAACTGAAGCACATCCGCCCTTTCATTGATATCAAGGTCAACCTGGAATCGGACCAGGACATCAACCGAAAACTGCAGGATGCGCTGCCGTCCAAGACGAAGCTCAAGGACACGATTGTGCGCATGGTGTTCGAATACCAGCGTGAATGGGAACCCCTGATCGATGAAGCCAGCCTGCGCGCCCTGGCGGAACCGGCATTCGAGTTTCACCTGGTCAAACGCCCCCGGATGGAAGCCCGTGTGCGCCTGCCGGAAGGCCAGGCCGCCAGCAGTATGAGCGCAGTTGAGCTCCTGGATATCTACTGGAAAGCCAGCAGCACGAACATGCCTGCGAAAAAACGCAAGGCGTTGAACCAGCTCGCTCAGTCCATCATCGAAGAATCCGGCTCAGGAGAACAAACCTGAATTCAATGCTTGACATGCAGGGGCCTTTTCCGTATAATTTCATACGCATTCCTCGATAGCTCAATTGGCAGAGCGAGCGGCTGTTAACCGTTAGGTTCCAGGTTCGAGTCCTGGTCGAGGAGTTTTATACTTAAAATTGAGTAGTTTTTTAGATGGGAAATAATAAAATTTTTGACTTTTTCAAAATTAGTGTACTTTGTATTCTTTTGATCAGTGATGGATGAATAATTAATTTTACAAAAGGGACTAACTCTATCTGGTTGATATTCTATAACGATATATCATTGTCCTTCTAATCAATTTAATAAAATGCTATACATTTGCATGGAAAATCAAGCTCAGGTTATTAAGTTTAATGTGTCAATAATATCGACAGGAGTAACTTATGAAGCCACTAAAAAAAACCTTGATATCCCTTACTTCACTCATCGTATTGGTAATTACTGTGATAGTCATTTTTCCAAACATTTTGAAGCCAGAGAATAATGTATACTTGGTCATTTTTGGTGTGGTTGTTATTTTATTATTCGTTGAAATAATCTTTTCCCGAAAAAGAGCGCTCACTGAAAATAAACCAACCACTGACACACTTGAATACCCTTATCACCTACGGGATGATTTTCTTTCTCCCGCAGAACAAAGTTTTTATCTTACCTTAAGACACACAGTTTCTGATTGGGCTTTGATATGCCCCAAAGTTTCCCTCGGAGATTTATTCTTTGTTAAATCCAGTGACCCAAGCAAATATCGGTCATACACAAACAGGATTGACCGCAAGCATGTTGATTTTCTATTATGTGATCTGAATACAGTAAGACCTTTATTGGGTATAGAACTTGACGATAAAAGCCATAAGAGAAACAATCGGCAGATACGAGATGAGAACGTAGATAATGTTTTCTCGGCAGCAAATCTTCCACTCGTAAGAATTCCCGTAAGGTCTTCATATTCAACTTCGGATTTAGATTCAATCCTGCGCCAGCATGTTCCCTCAATTATGGGTAAAACACCGAATCAGGTGATGACCATTGAAAATGAAAGTGTCCCTCCACTTTGCCCGAAATGTGGCAGTGAGATGGTGTTGAGAGAGGCGAAAAGGGGATCAAATAAAGGCGAACAATTCTGGGGTTGTCCTAATTATCCACGTTGTCGAGGTATTGTCACCATTAAAAAACCTCAATGATTTCTTGAATTTTTAAACACTTAAAATTCTTCAAATACCTCGAATTGAACATGCAAAGGTTTGTTCTGATGTATGTCAAGTCCTTTTCGAGAAGTGTTATCTTTAAGGGGTAAGATTAACCCATCCCAACCACAATTCGAAAGGCATCCTGATGAATGCTGCGGATAAAATGATCGAAGCTATCACCCGGTGGGCGCAACGTGAAGACCGGGCGCGCGCCCTGATCCTGCTCGGGTCGCACGCCCGTGGGACGGGGACGGACCGCATGTCCGATATCGACCTGTGCCTGTTCGTCAGCGACCCGGCCGGCTTCACCGAGCAGCAGGATTGGCTGCGGCAGTTCGCGCCGGTGTGGGTTTCGGTCACGGAACCCGAAGGGGACCACGATGTGATCAAGGTCATCTACGAACCGGGTGTGATGATCGAGGTCGGCATCTACGCGCTGGATGCGCTGACATCGATGCAAACCGCCCTGCCCTTTTACTTGGAGTCTGGTTACGCCATCCTGGTGGACAAGGACAAAGCTGCTCGCGCCCTCCCCGAAGCCAGCGGGACCTACATCCCGCCTGAAACCCCGACCCCAGATGTTTTTCACAGCGTCATCCACAGCTTCTGGTTCAACACCTTCAACACCGCCCGGTACATCTGGCGTGGAGAACTCTGGCGGGCGAAAGTCTTCGACTGGCGGCTCAAGCAGGACCTCCTGCAGGTGATGGGTTGGCATGCATCGCTCTGCAGCGGGCAGACCAACTTCACCATCTACGAGGGCAAACACCTCCAGGAATGGGCAGATGCCGAAACGGTTGCCGCACTCAAGGCTGCCTTCGGGCATTTTGACCCGGCGGACAGCTGGCGCGCTCTGGAGGAAACGGTCGTTCTCTTTTCCCGTCTGGCAAAGGAAACCGCACGCGCATTGAAGGTTGCTTATCCCCAGGAACTTGAAGCGCAATTCACCACGCTGATCGCCGACCTGAAGTCAAATCCGCAATGAATTTATCAACAGGGCTGATAAAACTAATCGCCGACGAATCGCGGAAACGCCCTTGCCTGGTAATAAAACCATGATATAATCCTGACGTTATTAATTCTGGATTTGAAATTCTCTTTCACCCCTGGCATACGCCGGCCGGGGGTGTTTATGTTTAAGGTCCATGCTATCGCTCATCCCATAAATCCCGAGTCCCTATTGACTTTTCCCTTGTGATTCAATAAAATTCTTATTGAAAAATATTATCAATAAGGTATTCTCATGAATTTACGTGAAAAATTCAATCACAAGGGTTTGCGGCTGACACACCCGCGCCGGGTGGTGCTCTCCATCCTTGAACAAGCAAACGTGCCGCTCTCACCGCAATCCATCCATCAGCGCTCGCAGGAGGCACACGAGGATATCGGCCTGGTGTCCGTTTACCGCACGCTCGATCTACTGATCGAACTTGGCCTCGTCCGGCGCATGCACGGTAGCGGCGGCTGTCAGGGCTATGTCTACGCCTCTCCGGGCCACACCCATCACCTGATCTGTCAGAAATGCGACAAGGTCATCGAATTCTCAGGAACGTGCGACCTCGAAGCGCTGATCCATCGAATCGAACTTCAGACGGGATTCAAAATCGACGGCCACCTCCTCCAATTACATGGGCTCTGCCCTGAATGTCAGAAGGAAAACTGCCTTGGAAAATAGAACCAGACTCCTATTGTCATCATCTCTGTTTATGCTGACCCTGACCGCACTCAGCATGGTTCTATCAGCCTGCCAGCCATCTGCGGAGGGCGAAACCGATGGAGACACCTACCAGGTGACCGTCAGCATCCTGCCGCAGACCTACTTTGTCGAACGGATCGCCGGAGACATGGTCACTGTAAACGTGATGGTAGGGCCGGGCGAAGAAGCGCATACCTATGAACCTACACCCGAGCAGATGAAAGCGTTGACCAATTCAAGCCTCTTCTTCACCATTGGCGTCGAGTATGAGACAACCTGGCTCCCGCGTTTTGAAGACATCAACCCGGACATGCTGGTCGTTGACAGCGCCGCCGGGATTGAACGCATCCCTATGACCGAGGAACATGCCCATAATGAGGAAGAAACGACAAGCCACACCGAAAGTCTGGACCCACACGTCTGGCTTTCCCCAGAAAACGGAAAAATCATCGCTGCCAATATCCTGGAAGCGCTTCAAACTCTGGCACCGGAAAACGCAGACACTTTTCAAAACAACTACAACACTCTGATTGCAGATATTGACGAACTAGATCACCAAATCGCAGCCTTATTTGAAGGTGTAGAACAGCACACCTTCATGGTCTTTCACCCCGCCTGGGGCTATTTCGCAGACCAGTACGAACTGGAACAGATCGCCGTGCAGGTGGGCGGGCAAGACCCAAGCGTAAGCGAGATGGCAGAGCTGGTAGAGATCGCCCGGGAGGAAAATATACAGGTCATCTTCATCCAGCCGACTTTCAACGCTTCAGATGCGGAAGCCATTGCGGAAGAGATCAGCGGTGAGGTTGCGCTCATCAACCCCCTTTCGGAAGACTGGTTAAACAATCTTGAAATCGTCGCAGAAGCATTTGCCGCGGCGCTGGAGGAATAAGCGATGAACCATTCACAGGCAAAAGAATTAACACCCGACCAACCACAATCATCCAGGACCACTGCCCCGCTGGTTGAAATCAGGAATCTCTACGCCGGCTACAATCGAGAAACGATCCTGAGAGATATCAATCTCTCTATTGAGGAAAATGACTTTATCGGACTAATTGGTCCAAACGGCGGAGGTAAGACCACTCTTCTGAAAGTGATCCTGGGACTGCTCACACCGAGGCAAGGCAAGATTATGGTTATGGGACAGCCGCCGCAGCAAGGCAGACAGCAAATCGGCTACGTCCCTCAAAACATTACTTACGACTCAGATTTCCCCATTCGGGTGAGTGATGTCGTCCGGATGGGTCGCCTGGGCCCGAACCGCCTGTTCAAATCTTACAATCCTGAGGACGATACCATTGTCATGGAACGGCTCGCCTGGGTGGATATGCTCGATCATAAAGACAACTCGCTCAGCGAACTTTCAGGCGGTCAGCGCCAGCGGGTCTATATTGCCCGCGCCCTGGTGAACGCCCCCCAACTGCTCCTATTGGATGAACCGACCGTGAGTGTGGATATTGAAGCGAGAGCGAAGATCTATTCCCTGCTGCATACTATCAATCAAAATGGGATCACAATCCTCCTGGTTTCACATGACATGAACGTGATCTCCAGTTATGTCAAGACGATAGGCTGCCTGAACCGGACATTATATTATCACAACGAGAAAAAGATTACGGCTGAAATGCTGGAATCGGGATACAACTGCCCGGTGGACCTGATCGCGCACGGCCTGCCGCACCGAGTTTTGGCGGAGCATGAAAGGCAAGACTCATGAGCGATATTCTCAGCTACAGCTTCATGCAAAACGCCCTCTTGGCAGGAGTTCTTGTCAGCCTGGCATGCGGTGTGATCGGCACACTGGTCGTCCTCAAACGAATGGTATTCATCTCCGGCGGTGTCGCTCATGCTGCCTACGGCGGGGTCGGATTGGCGTTCTTCCTGGGATTCAATCCCATCCTGGGCGCAGTGGCATTCAGCCTGATGGCATCCTTTCTGATGGGATACACCCAACGCAAGACCCGCCAGCGTCAGGATACACTGATCGGCGTCATGTGGGCAATCGGGATGGCAATCGGGATCATCTTCGCCGACCTCACGCCCGGCTACAAAGCTGATCTGATGAGCTACCTCTTCGGCAGCATCCTGGCCGTCACTTCGACAGACCTATGGCTAATGTTGATCGTAGATATGGTTGTGATCGGGATCGTTATCCTCTTTTATAAAGAATTCCAAGCAACCGCCTTCGACGAATCCTTTGCCCGTGTTCGTAACCTCCCTGTGGATTTGCTATATGTAATCCTGGTTGCTATGATCGGCCTGGCGGTCGTGATGCTGATGCGTGTGGTCGGCCTGGTCATGATCATCGCCCTCCTGACCATTCCAGCTGCGATTGCATCTCTGTTCCTCAAACAAATGAGCAAGATCATGGGGTTGGCGACGGGCCTAAGCCTGGTTTTCACCATCGGCGGGTTGTTCCTCTCCTATGTCCTCAACCTGACCTCCGGTGCAGTCATCATCCTCCTGGCGGGTGCTGCCTATCTGATCGCACTGCTCGTGGCGCGACTCTGCCGCCCCTGCGTGGAATAGAGCAGCACATCGTGATAAAATAATCCAACTATGGCACATCCCAACCGCATCAAAAGCTACCTGATCATCACCGTTTGCTACATTGCAGCCGCACTGCTTGGGTTGGCGGTCTTTCAAACCCTCCCCACCGTTCTCTGGCTTTCCCTGCTCATCGCAGACCTGGTCGCCACGGTCTTCATTTGGGCTGCCAGCATGTTACTCAGAAATGCCTCCGTCTACGATCCCTATTGGAGCGTCCAGCCGCCGATCATCCTCGCCCTGACGCTGGCCTTCCTCGGAGAGCCCGATCTCGGCTCCATCCTGCTCGTCATCGCAGTGACTTTCTGGGGGGCGCGCCTCTCCATCAACTGGATGATCACCTTCCCCGGTCTGCACCACCAGGATTGGCGCTACGACCAGCTTGAAAAGCAGAGCAAGCGCTTCTTCCCCCTCGTCAACCTGTTCGGGATCCAGATCATGCCCACCCTGATCGTATACGCCTGCCTGCTGCCGGGGTTCTATTACCTTATGCGCGGCGGCGGGTTCACAGTCGTCACCGCCCTGGGGCTGCTGCTGATCTTCGGCGGTGCTGCGCTTGAAATGGTCGCCGATTACCAGATGCAGTGTTTTCGCCGAGAACGTCCAGACCGTACCTGCCTGATGCGGGATGGGTTGTGGCGCTACGCCCGCCATCCCAACTACCTGGGGGAGATCACAGTCTGGTGGGGCGTGTACCTGGTGATGCTATCGGCCCAGCCGGATCTCTGGTACCTGGGTGTCGGTGCTCTTTTGAACACCTGCCTGTTCCTGTTCATCAGCATCCCCATGGCGGAAAAGCACCTGGCGACATATAAAGCGGGATATGAGGCTTACAAACAGGAAACCCGCATGCTGCTGCCGTTCCCTAAACCGAAATAACCAAGCCGGAGGTCATGCATGGTGAGTTTTTTTTGCACCCTCACCTGCGTGACAGAAAGAATACGCTGGTTTATCCCGCAGGCTTCGCCAAACTGCTTACTTTCTGCGAGCCTTGCAGACAACCCAAGGTGACGCGCCCCGTCCCCTGCTGGACTGGGTTATAATTCTTTCATATGTTCGCTACGCTCAGATAAACCAAACATTCAAGCACTAAGGAGGTTTACCGTGATAAAAGACACCCTGCGTGAAGCAGCAGAACGCATGCAAAGCGCCCTGAACCAACTTGATGAAGACCTTTCCGGCATCCGCACTGGGCGCGCCTCACCAGCGCTGGTTGAGCACCTGGCAGTGGACTACTACGGCACACAGACGCCCATGATCCAACTCGCCACGATCAGCGTCCCCGAACCGCGGCAGTTATTGATTCGCCCCTTTGACCCGGCAAGCCTCAAGGACATTGAGCGCGCCATCCTGGTCTCAGACCTGGGACTGACTCCCCAGAACGACGGCAAGGTCATCCGTTTATCCATCCCACAGTTGACGGAGGAACGCCGTGTTGAATTGGTCAAGATCGTCCGCAACCGCCTGGAAGACGCCAAGGTAAAAATCCGCAATACCCGGCGGGACCTGATCAAGGACCTACGCGAGTTCGAAAAGGAAAGTCTGATCTCTGAGGACGACCTGGAGCGCGGCGAGAAAGACCTCCAGGAGCTGACCGACAAGATGAACAACAAGGTGGAAGAGATCGGCGACCGCAAAGAGAAAGAGATTATGGAAGTGTGATCAGAGATGCCATCTGAAAAAACTTCTCAAGAATTTATAAATATTCCTCAACACATTGCCATCATCATGGATGGCAACGGCCGCTGGGCCAGAAAGCGCGGCCTGCCGCGCATCGCTGGGCACCGCGCCGGTACGGAGAACCTGCGCACGATCATCCGCGCCGCGGTAGATTTCGGCATCAAATACCTGACACTGTACGCCTTTTCCACCGAAAACTGGGCGCGCCCTAAGGCTGAAGTGACCGGCCTGATGAACATCCTGGCCGATGTGATCGACAAGGAGATGGCCGAGCTGCACAAGGAAGGCGTCCGCCTGCTCCACATCGGGCACCTGGAAGGGCTGCCGGCCGACCTCCAGGAAAAGGTGCGCGGCGCTATCGAGATGACCAAAGATAATCAGCGCATCACGCTCGTGATTGCGTTCAACTACGGCGGGCGGGATGAGATCATCCATGCCGTCAAGCGCATCCTGCAGGACGGCGTCAGCCCGGACGAGGTGGACACAGACCTGCTCAGCAGCTATATGTTCACCGCCGGGGTTCCTGACCCCGACCTGGTCATCCGCACCTCCGGCGAACAGCGCACCAGCAACTTCCTAACCTGGCAGTCCGTCTATTCCGAATGGTATTTCCCAAAGGTCTTCTGGCCGGACTTTGATGAAGATGAGCTGCGAAAAGCGATTGACATCTACGCCGGGCGTGAGCGCCGTTTTGGCGGCCTGCAGGATTCCTGAACATTCCAGAGGATAAACTATGCTCTCCACAAGAGTCAAAGCAGCGCTGGTCTTTGTGCCGCTCGTTTTGATCTTCATCTATCTCGGCGGGTGGGCGTTCAACCTGTTCATTCTCGCCCTCCTGCTCCTTGCTGCCCATGAATACGCCAGGCTGTTCACCCATACAGGCTACGATCCATCTATCCCTGTGCTGCTGGCAGGCGTACTCCTTTTCACTCTCCAGCGTTGGTTCCTGGATGGGGAATACCTCGGCTTCCTCATTTCCATCACCTTATTCCTGACAATCGTCCCCGCCATCTTCCAGTTTGAACGCGGCTACTCCAAAGCTGTTTACAACTTCGCCGTTACCTTTTCGGGGATCCTCTACCTGGGCTGGGTGGGGACCTTCCTCATCTCCCTGCGTGCCCTCCCGGACGGCCTCGGGTGGACCCTGACCGCCCTGCCCGTCACCTGGCTGGCGGACTCCGGCGCGTACTTCATCGGGCGCTGGCTGGGCAAACACAAGTTCAGCCCGCGCACCAGTCCGAACAAGACCTGGGCGGGTTTCGCAGGCGCTGTGCTGTGGGGCGTACCCAGCGGGCTGCTGCTGGTGCTGCTCTGGCGTACGGTGGGGTTCCTCCCCGCGCAGACGCCCCTCTGGCAGGGCGCGGTCATGGGGCTGACACTCGCCGTCCTGACACCCATCGGCGACCTGTTCGTCAGCCTGATCAAGCGCACCGCCGGCGTCAAAGACACCGGCAACCTGATCCCCGGTCACGGCGGCATCCTCGACCGGATCGACACCTGGATCTGGGCTGCGCTGATCGGCTATTACCTGGTGATTACTTTCCAGGGACTTATGTAAATCCCTTTCCCAATCCCACAAAACAAGATAAAATTTTTCCAGCGGCAGAGGGTACGCAAGCCACTGCCGGCTTGTGGTTTATATATATTGCCAAACGACCTGAGGACCCAATTCACCAATCGCGTACACCCTTACAGGTGGTCCCGATTATCATTATCTGAAAGGTGTGTTAATGAAATCCTCCAAGAAAGACCTCATCCTCTTCTTCGTGATCGCCTTCGGCTGGATGTGGCTGATCAATCTGCCGCGCCTCCTGGCGACGTTCACCGTGATCGTCCTGCCACCCTTCCTCTCCACCATCATGGGCTACGTGGCACTCTTCGGTCCGGGCGTGGCAGCCTTCATCCTCACCCGCGCCAGGGAGGGCAAGGAGGGCACAAAAGCCCTCTGGCGCAGCGGCTGGAAGGCGAAGTTCGCCAAGAAATGGCTTCTCCCGGCCATCCTGCTGGTGCCCGCCGCAGGTCTGCTGACCTGGCTGATCCTCTCCCTGCTGGGGCTGCCCATCCAATGGCAGTATGGCGCACCCCCGGCGATGATCGTCCCCATCGGGTTGATGATCTGGCTGCTGAACGCCTACCCGGAAGAGTACGGCTGGCGGGGCTACGCCCTGCCGCGCCTTCTGGAGAAGTTCAGCCCGCTGGCCGCCAGCCTGATCCTGGGCCTGATCTGGGGTCTGTGGCACCTGCCTCTGCACTTCATCCCTTCCACGACCCAGTCCGCCATCCCCATCTGGGAATTCATCCTCCAGACGGTCGTGCTGGCCGTGCTCTACACCTGGCTGCACCTCGGCACGGGCGGGAGCGTGTTCATCGCGGTCCTGTTCCACACTTTCGGCAACATTGCCGGCGCAGCCATCCCCTACTGGACGACCGAAGCCGGCCGCTGGGTCAGCTTTGGAATCCTGCTGGTCGCGGCTGTACTGGTGGTGCTGCTGGGGAAGCAGTTCAAAAAGACCGATTAAAAAGATAACCTGTGAGGCGTGAAAGCCCACCTCACCGGTTTTTTATGCCACAGCGGCTCCTGGTCTCGACAAGGTCAAAATCCAGGCCAGCTTCGACCTTTTATCAAAGATCATGGTCAGCTATCTTGCGGGGAGTCAATCTTGAATTATTGTTAGTTAAGGGGGTGGGGGTCCTAGTGAAAGAGTCTGAAGAATTTCTCCTAGCACGTTGACCATATCGTTAATCACTTCTTCATTTGTGAATCGCAATATGTGATAACCCATTGTACGTAAATCCGTTTCACGAACCTGGTCATATTCCATTTGTGTTTCATGAATATCACCATCAATTTCGATCACCAGTTTCGCGGCCGGGCAGTAAAAATCAACAATAAAAGTATGGATGATGTGCTGACGGCGGAATTTGAACCCCGCCAGCCTTTCTTTCCGTAATTCATTCCACAATAACGACTCCGCATGGGTTGGTTCTTTACGCATCTTGCGAGCACATTCGATCAACCTATCCCTATTTTGTCTTGAGATCTCTGTGTTTCTATTCATAGAGAGCCGCCTTTTACTTAAGTTGTGCTATAAAACCCCATCCCTGACCCTTCCCCTGAAGCGAAGCGGAACCCACGCAGCGTAGCGAAGTGGGATGTGGGAAGGGTGGCCGCGTAGCGGGCGAGAAGGGGTCTGCTAAAAACATGATGCAGATATTTCCGGGATTCAGGATTATTAAAAAGCGGCACACGATGAGTGGTAACAATCGTGATAATGAATGTCCCGCCCTTAAGGAAAACCCTTCTGTATTCCGGCATGACACCATTTTATTTGGTTTTTATTGTTTGGTGGGTTACCAGCCCACCCGACAATTCATTCAGAGGGTGAAGCTTCCCGAACCAATCGCTTTGGTTTGTAGATCAGGACAACGAGCAGCGCAACTGCCCACCAGGAGGTGATATAGAACACCTCTGCCCTGCGCGTCAGGTCCGCAAGTTCGCCCACGAAATTGACCATGAAGTGGAACAGGATCGCGGTCGCGGTGACCCGGCGGTTGTTGTTGTAGATCCAGGTCATAAGGATCGACTGCGGGATTTTGTCGAGCATGTACAGCCAGAACGACACCGTCCCCACACCCAGCCCCTGCTGGTAGGAACCCTCGATCCAGAACAGCGGCAGATGCCAGACGGTCCACAGCATGCCCAGGAGCAAACTGGACACCAGGGCGCTGCGCTTCTTCTGCAGGTCGTTCAGCGCATATCCCCGCCAGGCCATCTCTTCGGTGACGGGGCCGAACAAAAGCAGGAAGACCGCAAATGGGATCAGCGACAGCGGGTGGCGGATGAGGTTGATCAGCGTGTGCAGCTGCGCGCCTTCCCCACCGAGCAGGAAGTCGATCCCGCCGGCGAGTACGGTCAGGATGGGGACGGTCAGGAAGATCACCGCATACCAGCCGCCGCCGACCTGCTTGAGGGCCAACAGCCGCCGCCAGTAGTCGGCGCGCTCGTCCCGGTCAGTCAGCGTGAAGAGCAGCAGCAGGGTCGCCACCGTGGGCATGGCGCCACCCGCGTAGTGCAGGAGCCGGATCAGCGTCTCATTTCCCGTTGAGGGGAGCAGCGCTGCAGGGATCCAGCACGCCCAGGTCAGCAGGAAGGTCAGACTGAAGAAGATCAGGGAGGTGTGTGTTTTGAGGTTGCGCATACGGATAAGTCCTGTCAAGATAGGTGATAAAAAACACCCCTAGTATACATCGAAAAGTTGGGGCGCGGCGGTGCCTTAATGGACACTCTTTAAATTTTTATAGCGGGTTGATGGATTATTACGATCCAAATTATTGTTAGGGTGCTGGTTGGCCTGGTTGGGAAAGGATGACCGCGGAGCGGGCGGGAAGGTGTTACTCACCCAGCAGAGTCGGAATATGGGAGGAGTTTTATTCGTCTAAATTGAAGGAAACCATAAACTTTCTCTTTTCCTAACGCGCTTTCTTTTTCATTGGCCGTTGATTTCTTCAATAATTGAAGGAATTTTCAACCAGTCACCTTTTTGTTTTTCAGCGTCTCGATGAGTCCTGCCCCTCCAGGAGGTGTGATACAAGGGATAAACCCATGGCGTTGTGTCACGAATAACTTTACCAATATCTTTTTTTAATTGGAAGGTCTTAAATTGCTCAGAGGATGGGAAGAGCAATTTCATAGATTTCAATGCGATCCCACCAATAGTGACAATCAATTTTGGCTGCATGATGGATAATTGTTTGCTCAACCATTCATGGCAATTCACAATTTCTCTTCTTAAAGGCGCTTTATCCCTATACTCAGGAAAATCAGGATGACAAAGACAGGCATTGGTTATAAAAATCTGTTTTCGATCGATATCCAATTGATAAAAACATGCTCTAAAGAATTCGGCTGATGGATCATTATTTTCGAAGGACACATACCCGGATTCTCCCGTACCAATTCTCCCGGGTCGCTCATTCACGAACATGATTTGAGCCGATTCCAGTGCATTCTTCGGGTCAGGACAGGGAACATAAATGGGATTTTCCCCATAGCATTTATGGCATTCTTGTACCTCATCGAACAAATTTTGAATGTTTGTCATAAAAATTCCTCTTTGGACATTGCGGACTGGTGCACTCCAGTATAACCTGGTAATTCCACTGCTTCCTGCGGTGTTAGGTATTACCAGCCAAGCTTGCAGAGCAGTTGCAGGGCCGGGACGTGTGAGGTGATTTGTTCGTTCAGCTTTACATTGTTCATAGAACTTCTCCTACCAGTCATCAGGCTTGTGGAAAGAACCTTTGGCATCCATCATGATTGGTGAGAATTGTGATGCCTTGATAACGCCTGTACGAATTTGCTTCATAAAAAGCGCTTCATTGTGTAGATCTTTCGAGGGATACGCCTGAGGATTCAATATGCCAACTTTCAATCCCAAATCTTTTTGGACAATCTGAATGGCTGAAAGCAAATCTGAATCATTGGATACAACAACGCCCAATTCATACCGGCCCTGATACCCATCATGTAAGAGATGAACGGCGAAGTTCACATCGGAACCTTTTTCTTCCGTTTTGATGACTTCTACAAATTTGGGTTGTCCCCTCCTGGGATGAGCCACTCGCATCCATTTTGGATGTTCAGAATAATGACCTTCGATGATTTCCAAATTAGGGATGGTACGTAATGCGCGCCAATACACTTGTTGACGGATATGCTTTTGAGGATCGTCTGCGCGTGAAAAGATTTTTGCCGTGAAATACTTCATGCCAATAATTTGATCCCTGGGAAGCAATAACTCACACATCCGGAGGATATTAAGCCATTTATAAGGCGTATCCTTCACACAACCATAATAGAGATTGAAACCGTCTACATAAACAATCGTTTTCACTTTCCCCTCCCCTTAAACCGCAGAGGCGGCAGAGCCGCCTCGCACCCCGTCTCGAAAGATCGGGGGAAATGTAAATATAGTATAGCAGATTGACATACGTAATTCAATGCCGTTGTAAGTCGGATTTTTGCTAACATCGCATTCTTTCATATGCTTACATCAACTTTCCGAGCTTGAAGATTTTAAACAACGGCACACGATGATAGGTAATAATCGTAATCAAGTACGCCCCGCCCTTAAGGAAGACCCGCCCGTATTCCGGCATGACATCGTTTTGTCGGGTTTTTATTGTTTGGTGGATTAGCAACCCACCCTAAAATTTTTCCTTCTCTCTAATTTTTCAAAATTTCCCTGCGAAAAAAATTAATATTTTCAATCCGAACATTATCAAGAAGGAAATGATTGCGCTTTATTTGATTTAGAATTTCAGTCATCCCTTTTTCAAGGACTCCCAATGAAACAAAAGGCAAATAAAACACATGAAATAAATCTCCAAAATCTGATAATTTTCTTCCAGAATGACCGGCAATGTAATATTTATAAAAAATAAAATAAGCAAAGACTTCTATTGCTTGAAAGTGATCAATTTTATTTCCTGCTTGATGATATAAGTCAACTAATTCGACTCTAGCCTTTTGAGAAAGATCTTTTGAGTTTTGGCAAAATTGAATTGTCAACCTCCTTGCAAATTCGGGAGCTTGTTTCCGTATATACTTCCCATGTGAATTAGGTGAAATATTTGTTTTGTATTTTAATATTTGAGCCCGCATCTTTTTTGCATCAGAAAGTTGAATGTCTCTAGCTTCTTTCATTTTTTGACTTGACAAACCAATTCTAAATTTCTCTTTTGGATTGACATCCTTCATATTTCTTAACAAATAAGGAAAGATACCAATTTCAATAGGATCATACAAGTTTCTCTCATCTAATCTCTTATATAGTATTTCATCCCATGTTAGAATCGCCTTAGTTGGCACATACCAGAATAAATTGGTAATCCTTTCATGCAAATGAATAGCATCACTTAATTCCGCTAACTGAGCACCACTCACAGCTAGGGTCAAATTAGCATCAGTAATAAATGACTTAAGGGAATCCCACCAATTTTTATTTTTCGCTAACTCGCTTAGGATATTTGTATCAAGATAAAGATATTTTTCCATCACTTTGCCCACGCTTCGCAGTTCATGAGAGTCAGTAGTATAGTATCGCTGATTTTATTAAGTAACTGTACTTATGAAAGATTAGCCTGTTGCTTATCGAGCATCGGTGCAGCAATTATAGAAATCCCTTTAGCCATTGAATATCTCCTCTTTGATATCAAATAATTCAACACCTGAGATCATTTAGGGATTACCCCTGAAGATTCTCAATCATAAAATTTTTTCTCCTCCGTCCATTATTGTACATGATATGGGTAGTAAAAATTGAGATAAATATCTGGTTCAATAAATTGCTACTTTTTCAGTTGTGCATTTTTCCCCGAGACTTTAAAAGTACTACTAAGACTTTATCTTTAAATTAATAATAAACAAATATTGCACAATTCCTGTAATTAATGTTATAAAATTAACATCATTGCACGCCCACCGCGCCCAAGATCAACCCTTTACCATCCGGAGCGATATGACCGAGAAACTGACCCCCGATAGGATCCGCGAGCTGTGGAGCAAGACCTACAACACCGCCGGCAAGCCGGACTGGTCGCACCTCTTCCCATACTACCACGAGGAGATCGTCTTCCAGGACAGCATCCAGCGCATCGAGGGCATTGAGGACTTCAAGGCCATGTGCGCCCGGCTGACGGACCGCTGCGAGTCGCTCAATATGGACGTCACCGCGGTTGCCGTGGAGGGAGACGAAGCCTTCCTGCAGTGGACGATGACGATGAGCTTCAAGAAGTACCCCCCCACGCCGCTCTACGGCTGCAGCAAGCTCACCTTCGCCGAGGACAACCGCATCATCCACCAGCGGGACTACTTCGACATGTGGGGCGATATCTTCAACGGCATCCCCCGCTTCAAACCCATCTACCGCAGATTCATCAAGAAGAAATTTGGATAAACGACCTATATGAAATTACCCGAAGAATTACAATTTATGGCCAACGCCCGTATGCCGCAGAAGACCACATCCGCGCGCCTGGACGGCAAACTGTGCGTCATCACCGGGGCAACCTCGGGCGTGGGCTACCACGCTGCCCGGCGGCTGGCGGGTGGCGGCGCGGACCTGGTCCTCGTCGTCCGCAACCCGGAAAAAGCGCGGGCCGTGCAATCCGAACTGGCGGACGAATTCGGCGTGGAGGTGGACGTCGTCCTGGCGGATTTCACCTCGCTGGACGAGGTTCGCGAAGCCGCTGCACAGATCCTGGCGCAATGCCCCCGGATTGACATCCTGATCAACAACGCCGGGGTGCACCGCACGCAGCGCACGCTCACGGAAGCGGGGTTCGAGACCGTCTTCTGCGTCAACCACCTGGCGTCCTTCCTCTTCACCCGCCTGCTCTTGGAAAGGGTCATCGCAAGCGCACCCGCCCGCATCATCCAGGTCAACTCGGAGGGGCACCGCTTCGGCGGGCTGGACCTAGACGACATAAATTGGGAGCACCGGCGCTACACCGGCCTGAAGAGTTACGGTGCGGCCCGCACCGCCCAGCTGCTCACGGTCTGGGATCTGGCGGAACGGCTGGTGGGTACCGGGGTTACCATTAACGCCATGCACCCGGGCGCAGTGCGCTCAAACCTGGGCATGGACCGGGAAAATAATATCTTCTATAAATTATATAAACGTTATTTCCTGAGTTTGTTCCTCAAGCCGCCGGAGGTGTCCGGTGATGCGCTTTACTACCTGGCCGCCGCGCCGGAGATGGCGGATGTGACCGGCAAGTTCTTCAACCTGACCATCCAGGAAAAACCCGCCGCACATGCCCTGGACCGCGAGCTGGGGGCACAGGTCTGGGACGTGAGCGAAACCCTGACAGGGCTGGTAAAATAATAAATAAAAATTTTTAGGAGTGGATTAATGAAGGTTGACGCCATTGTCGTTGGTGGGGGAATCGCCGGACTGACGGCATCCGCTTTTCTTACTAAGGCGGGATACAGCACCCTGCTGTGCGAAAAGGAGCCCACCGTCGGCGGCTTGATCGGCACTTTTGAACGTGACGGGTTCTTTTATGATGCCGGCATCCGGGCGACCGAGAATTCGGGCGTGCTGTTCCCCATGCTGCGCCAGTTGGGGATCGAGATCGAATTCGTTAAAAATAAGATCACCCTGGGAATCGAAGACCAGGTCGTGCGGATCGAGTCGGAAGCGGATGTCGCCGCCTATCAAACCTTGCTAAATAAACTTTACCCGGAAAGCATTGGTGAGATCGACGCCATCATAGCCCAGATCAAGCGCATCATGGGGTATATGGAAATCCAGTACGGGATCGAGAACCCGGCTTTCCTGGACATGAAGGCGGACCGGGAGTATATGATGAAGGAGATCCTCCCCTGGATGTTCAAATATGCCCTGAACTTCCGCAAGATCGAGAAGCTGAACGTGCCTGTGGTGACGTTCCTCAGGCAGTTCACAGATAACAGGTCCCTGCTGGATATCATCTCCCAGCATTTCTTCACGGAGACCCCGGCGTTCTTTGCGCTGGGCTACCTCAAACTCTATCTCGAATACTATTACCCCCTCGGCGGCACAGGGAGGTTGATCGACGCCATGGCTGCCTTCATCAAGGGGCATGGGGGGCAGCTCCGCACAGGATGCCGCATCGCCCGGGTTAACCCAGCAGAAAAGACCGTGACGGACGAGCAGGGGAACACCTACGCATATCAAACGCTGATCTGGGCGGCAGACCAGAAAGCGCTCTACAACAGCCTTGACCTGTCGGGGACCTTGGATGAACGCACCAAGCGATCCATCCAGGCGCGCCGCGAGGAGATCAGTGACAAGAAGGGCAACGATTCTGTGCTGACCCTCTACCTGGGTGTGGACCTGGACAAATCCTACTTCGCCGATATCGCCAGTGAGCATTTCTTCTACACACCCAGCCGGAAGGGTGAATCCGCAGCCGGGTCGCTCCCCATCGGTAAGGATAAGGCTGAGGTCTGGCGCTGGCTGGCGGATTTCTGCAAATTGACCACCTATGAGATCGCCATCCCCGTCCTGCGCGATTCGAGCATGGCCCCCGAGGGCAAGACCGGTCTGGTGATCAGTTTCCTGTGCGAGTATGAACTGGTTAAATACGTCCACGAGCGCGGCTGGTATGACGAGTTCAAGCCGTATGTCGAATCCCTGATGATCCAAACCCTGACCGAAAGTATCTACCCCAAACTGTCGCAGTCGATCATCCACCAGTTCTCCTCAACGCCGCTGTCCATCGAGCAGGTCTCGGGCAACTCGGAAGGTGCCATCACCGGCTGGTCGTTCACGAACGACCCCATCCCCGCTGAAGACGGCATCCCAAAGATCTACAGCGCCTCCAAGACGCCCATCCCCGGTGTGTGCCAGGCAGGGCAGTGGACCTACAGCCCTTCCGGCCTGCCCATCTCGATCCTGACGGGCAAGCTGGCATCCGACCGGGCGATCAAGGCGATCAAAAAACTGAAATAGCCGAATCTCAACCCAAACAAGCATCACACCCATTGGACATGGGAACATTTCTTTCCCAAAATGCGTCCTATGGGTGTGATTTTTGGTATAAAAACAAACATATAAATTGGAGATTGACATGGATAAGAAACAAACTTCATTATTCATCGCACCATTGCTGGCACTGATGACGCTGATATCGGCATGTTCCCCTGCCCTTGAAAATCCAACAGACTCGGCTGTCGTAGACGACGAATCACTCATCGGCCTGGCGAACCCGGCAGCGGTCTACTGCGAAGGATTGGGATATACCCTGGAAGCTGTCGAAACCGAAAGCGGCCAGGATGCCGATTGCATCCTGCCGGATGAGACCCGCTGCGGGCAGTGGGATTTCCTCGCCGGACGATGCGGGCAGACATTCAGCTACTGCGACCTACAGGGCGGCACCATCATTGACGAGGGTGCGAATATCGGCACCTGCCGGTTTGATGACGGCTCCACCTGCGATGAGTACAGCTTTTTCTTGGGCGAATGCGCCCCTGGAGATAACCCTGCAGAGGATTCCGAAGTCATAACTCCGACCGAGGATGAAGGCTTGGACGAAGCCGTTGAGATCCATGATTTTGTAGAAGCTCGTGACTTCCTGGCGGCGTATTTCTCGGAACAGTACGGTCTCGAATATACGGGAGACTGGACCGAAGCGGATATCACCCCTGAGGAATCCGTTGCGTCGTCAACCTGGCGGTTTGTCTCCGGCTCGGTGACAATCGTGATCAGCGCGGAAGCTGCCGCCCCATATGCCCCCCTGTACACCGTGCAGGAGGCGTCCGACATCAGCAGCGGGTTCACCTGTGAAGGCACACTGAGCTTCGACGGCACTATCAGCGAGGAAACGGTCACCCCGCCCGGATCGGTCTTCAGCCCGGAACAGGCGCGGGACGCCGTCCTGGCCTACCTGGCAGAAAAATACGACCTGGACCTGCCCGCCGAATGGGCCGAGGAAAGTGTATCCACCGGAGAGAACGCGTCGGTGATCACCCTCTATACGGCCAAGGCGTGGACGGCTGAGGTAACTTATCTTGCCGCTGCACCCCTCGTTTCAGAATACACCGTGAAAGTTCAGAACGCTGATGAAGGGTTTGTATGGGAGGGTTTGGTCACACTGTGGGGTGAGATCGAAGAGAAATAAAAGGCCAAACGATCCCAGAGTTTGGCAATCAATAGAAATAAAAAAAGGCTGACGATTCTATCTCGTCAGTCTTTTTAGGTGTACCCTCGGCGCGACTCGAACGCGCAACCTACTACTCCGCAAGCAGTTGCTCTATCCATTAAGCTACGAGGGCATGCTTACAAGGATTAAATTCTATTCCATATCAAGGTGCCGGTCAAGGGGCGACACGCCAGGATGTGATTCTCAGTAAGTCTTGCAGCGCCTTCCTGCGCATCAAATTAGGATGACATCAACCTTGTTTACAACCTTTCGGTACCGTCCTATATCATGCGAAACCACTATTGTCCTTCATTAATTGTCATTTCATCCCGTTCTAATACTTAGCGACTCCTGCAGCCGCATATTCAAAATACCTCTCTGAACCGAGGTGGCATTTTTCCTTTAAAGCTTTTCTCCATGAACAATCAACGGTGGCTTAAGTTTCTGTGATTGATTGTTAACCAGCACACGACTGACTTGACATGCAATTGTAAAGTATTTATAATATTAAATATAGTTGCGCATGCAAATGTTTCCTATACACCTAATTAAAGGAAAATATGTCGGCCACTCATCCCATCCCCTCCGATGAAAAAAGTCTATATAAGCTCATTCATGATATATACGTGTATCTTGACCATTGTGATTATGTAAACCTAAAAAAATATGAGTTAACACCCACTCAATTTCGACTCCTATCGTTAATTGATTCAACAAATGGAAAACGAATAACCACATTGAGTGGTCATTTATTACTATCGAAAAGCCAGGTAACGCGCATTGTTGACGTACTGGAAAACTTTGGGCTCGTTCAGAGGTCCATTGATCCGCTAGATCGCAGAGCCAAGCATGTAGTATTAACCGAGTCAGGAAAAGTTGTACGCGACGAGATCATTCAAGAACATCAAAGATCATTAGTAGATCGCTTTAGCGGTCTTGATAAAGATGAGTTAGAAAACCTGATCCAGCTCCTCAACACCTTGAAACGAAGTTTGAAAAATTTTTTGAACCGTTAAATCGTTATCCTGGAGAAGGGAGGCAAATCTATCGACATTGATGGGGACAAAACAACTATTTTTCATTTAATTTAATAACAAGGAGAGAACAGATGAATAAGAGATTTTTCTGGTTTATCAGCCTGACAATAATCATGAGTCTTGTTCTAGTTTCCTGTGTTGGACAAGCAGACATGCCAACCGAAGAAATTGTTGAAGAAGAAACAGAGGTTGCTGAAGAAACCGAAATTGAAGTGACCGAGACCGAAGAAGAACCTGCGGTTGAAGAAGAACCCGAGTTAATCGAATTAATTGTCTGGGCAGACGAACTACGCGCACCAATTATTGATGGCTTGGGTAATCAGTTTGCCAATGAATATGGCATAAAACTGACAATCCAGCAATTGGGATTTGGCGATATTCGAGATCAACTTGCCGTAGCCGGACCAGCCGGAGAAGGCCCGGACATCATCATTGGTGCACATGACTGGCTGGGGCAACTGGTTTCAAACGGACTCGTGTCCACCCTTGATCTGGGAGAGAAGGAAAGCGAATTTCTCGACGCGTCAATTTCAGCCTTTGTTTACGATGGTGAGCTATACGGCTTACCCTACGCCACAGAAAATATCGCCTTCTTCTGTAATGCAGACATAATCGACACTGCCCCAACGACATGGGACGAAGTGACGACCTTGGCTGAACAACTTGAGGAAGAGTCCGACGGTGAGGTAACAGCATGGACAATACAAACGAATGATCCCTACCATCACTTCCCACTCATGAATTCCTTTGGGGGATATGTGTTTGGTCTCACTGAAGAGGGTTATGATCCCGACGATGTGGGTATTGACAGCCCTGGTGCAATCGCCTCCGCTGAATGGCTGCAGTCAATGGTTGAAGCCGGGCACCTTACTCCAGATGTCGATTATGATGTGCTACATACTTTGTTCACAACTGGAAAAGTAGCTTGCATCGGCACAGGACCGTGGGCATTGAGCGCAATCCGCGATTCTGGTGTAAACTACTTTATAAGTCCTTTCCCCGCCGGCGATGTAGGACCAGGGAGTCCCTTCCTGGGTGTGCAAGGGTTTATGATTAGCGCTTTTAGTGAGAACCAGATTCTTGCTCAAACGGTGCTGAATGAGATATTTGCAACTGAAGAGTTCATGCAAGCTATGTATGATGTCGATCCACGCCCATCAGCTTACTTGGCAGTACGCGATGCCACCGAGGATACCGATATAGCAGCTTTCGGTATTGCAGGCACAACAGGCCTGGCGATGCCCGCCATCCCGGCGATGTCTTCTGTTTGGGAAGCTTGGGGAAATGCCACTTTTTTGATCATCACTCAAGAACTTGATGCTACAACAGCATACACTGATGCCGCAAATCAGATCCGTACCTTGATTGAAGAGTAATCAACCAAATGTCTATGAAAACAAACGATTAATCAATGTCAACGAGAAAAGTTAAAGCCAGGGAAAGTAAACTTTCTCTGGCTTTATCGAAAAAAAATATTCTTAATCTGGCAATAAGATTCATCTGTCTTGCAATTGTTGATGCATTTGCCATGTTATTGTTATACCAGTTGCTTCAGGATGAGGTATGGTCAATTGCCGCCATCATAATAATTACCACCTTGTTTGTAAATATTGTTAATTTCTCTGATCGATTTGTTGCTTTGCGCTGGATGTCCCCTGCTTTAGCCATCATCATTTTGATGGTACTTTACCCAATTTTTTTTACCGTATATACCGCTTTTACTAATTATGGTGATGGACATTTATTATCAAAAGCTCAAACCATTCGCCGTATTGGTCAGGATACTTATTTACCAGAAGAAGGTAATACCTATAAGTGGGCAGGTTATCGATCGCCTGAAGGGGATTTCTTGTTGTGGTTAATCGACAAGGACAATCAAACTTTCCTTGCTTATCCCAATGAGCCATTGGAGCAAATCACTCCAGAAGATGCGAGGGTTGTTCAAATAGACGATGATGGTTTCCCTTCAAGTATTACCGGTTACACCCGTATGGAATTGCTGGAAATAATCCCGATCCTGGACAGCCAATTAGCTCCTATGGAATTTGGAGAATCACCGCTAAAGATACGAATTAAATCAATTTGGGAAGCGGCACAGCTCCAATCACGTTATGCTTATGATGATGTACAAGATTTATTTATCGATAATGTCACCGGAGTTGTGTACTATGCTGACGATTCTACAGGATTGTTTACTTCAGTAGAAGGCGTCTCATTAAGCCCTGGATATCAAGTTGAAATTGGATGGGAAAATTTCGAGCGCTTATTTAATAGTCCCGCCTTGCGTGGTCCCTTCATCATAATTTTTATCTGGACAATCGTTTTTGCTTTACTTTCCGTGTTCACAACCTTTGCTTTAGGTCTATTTCTCGCCCTGGTTTTTAACGATAAAGCTTTCCGATTCCGCAAGCCAATTCGAGCGTTACTTATTCTGCCCTATGCTATCCCAGGGATCATCGGAATTCTGATTTGGAGAGGTATGCTGAATCCCCATTTTGGTGTACTGACCACTAATCTTGTCAATGTTTTTGGGTGGACACCAGGCTGGTTCACCGACCCATTCTGGAGTAAAGTAGGCGTTCTTCTTGTCAACTTATGGCTTGGATTTCCCTATATGATGCTCGTTTGCAGTGGCGCTTTGCAGACGATACCGACTGAGGTTTATGAGGCGGCGACCGTAGATGGTGCAGGAATCTGGCAGCGTTTCAGAAAGATTACTCTTCCCCTGCTTCTTGTCAATGTCGGGCCACTTTTAATTTCTTCTTTCACCTTGAATTTTAATAATTTTGCAGTTATTTATGCCTATAATGAAGGGCTTCCCCCCATTCCAGGAACATCAACACCTGCTGGTTACACAGACATATTGATCTCGTATACATATAGATTGGCTTTTGAATCTGGGCGTGGGGCAGATTATGGATACGCCAATGCAATTACCATCATCATTTTCTTAATAGTTGCATCCATTACTTTGATACAATACCGGGCCATGGGTACCTGGGAAGAGATTTCTGAAAATGTCTAAGAGCAAAAGAATATTACAGAATCGACATAAATTAAATTCCGGCAATCTCAAAAAGCGGAAAAGGCTAAAAGTTATTGCTCAATGGCTGGTGGCAGTGATTTCTGTGACTTTCGCCGTTTTTCCGGTAATTTGGATTTTTTCTGCTTCCTTGAACCCCACAAGCTCAATGGCAAATCAGCAGCTAATTCCACCAAATGCGTCCCTTGCCAATTACAGGAGTTTGTTCAGCAATACGCTGCATCCTTTCTTCCTTTGGATGTGGAATTCTGTTAAAATCTCCTTGATCACATCAATTCTGGCTGTATTCGTCACAGCATTTTCAGCTTATGCCTTTTCCCGGTTCAGGTTCCGCGGTCGCCATAGTCTACTTCTAACTATTTTGTTAATTCAGATTTTTCCCAATCTCCTAACCATGGTTGCCTTATTTTTGTTCTTAAGGCAAATTGGGGAATATTTCCCTTTACTTGGCCTGAATACACATGGAGGACTTATTCTAGTTTACCTTGGCACACATATGGGGATTAATATTTGGTTAATGAAAGGGTACTTTGATTCCATCCCCCGAGATATAGATGAATCAGCAGCTGTGGATGGTGCCTCTCATTGGCAGTCTTTTTGGTACCTAATTTTTCCCCTTGTGCGGCCAGTGTTGGCAGTTGTAGGTGTATTGGTTTTTGTTGGCACATTCAATGAATTCGTTTTGGCAAGTATTCTTCTTCGCAGTACAGAGCAGTTGACTTTAATGGTTGGCTTATATCTCTTTGTTACTCAAAACTTTGCCCAGCAATGGGGCATATTTGCTGCTGGAGCGATAATTGGAGCTATTCCCACTGTCATTCTCTACTTAATATTACAGGATCAAATAGTAAGTGGTCTAACGTCAGGTGCTGTAAAGGGATAGTCATCTCAATCCACTCGTAAATTCGCTGTAATACATAATGAAAACTTACTTATTAAATAAAGGATTTTATGGAAGATTATATCTTTGGAACACTAATAACAGATGAACTTAAACTACTCCACTACCGTTCACACAACAAAGGTCTGCAGCACAACTATTCGATAAACCCAAAACGTCCAGAACCTGGAAAACCGACCACCATTTCAGTCCTCGTAGGTCCTGATCTTGATGTAGATCATATTCACTGCTATTACACCCTGGACGGGAGTGAACCTTGCGGAGATCACGGCATAAGCCCTTCCGGTTTTGTTGCTCAGTTTTCCCGCGTCAATGTCCATTGGGATATTTTAACCTGGGGTTATGCAGAGATTTGGACAGCTGAAATTCCACCTCAACCCGATAATACTCTTGTGCGATATCGCATTGGCGCTTGGAAAGAGGGAGAAAAAGAGATTTTTGCTAATTGGCCGGACCCAAAATATAAACAAGAACTAGCAACACATGCTCATTTCAATGATTTTCCTTCACCAACCCTTTTGCCTGAAGATCCTACGACTGGGAAAAACTTTGCGTTTAGTATAAATAGTATCTCTGCTCCTGAATGGTCTCGCCAAGCAGTCATTTATCAAATATTTGTAGATCGGTTTTTTCCCGGAAACAACAAAAGTTGGAACAAAGTCAAAGACCTTAATGGTTTTTTAGGTGGAACGCTGTGGGGCGTCAGGGATAAACTCGATTATCTGTGTGATTTAGGTGCAACCGCGATCTGGTTGAGCCCTACCTGGCCAAGCCCCAGTTACCATGGCTACGACATCACTGACTATTTGTCAGTTTCACCACAATTGGGCGGTGATGAAGCCATGCGGTCTTTAATAAAAGAAGCTCATGCCCGCGGCATTAAGATCATTTTGGATTTTGTCTGCAATCACTCTTCAAATGAACATCCATATTTCTTAAAGGCTCTTAATGGTCCGGAAAGTAAATATCGTCGTTACTATATTTTTGATCAGTCTGAAATAGGGTATAGGACATTCTTCGGAGTTCGTACATTACCGCAGATCAATTTAATGGATCAAGAAGCTAGAATGTGGATGATCGATAATGCCTGCTTTTGGATAAGAGAGTTTGGTGTGGACGGCTTTCGTTTAGATCACGCGAATGGACCAGGGCCTGAATTCTGGGCTGAATTCACACTTGCCTGTAAACGTGAAAATAGTGATTGTTTTTGTTTTGGTGAAGTCGTCGAACCTCCATCAGACTACCTCTATTTTTCCGGGCAATTGGATGGTCTACTAGACTTTACATTCAATGATTCTATTCGTCGCGCTTTTGCATTCAATAGCTATTCTCTGGAGAAATTTAAGTCAGTGATTAATCGTCACAATGTTTTTTTCAAAGGATCAGGTTTGGTTTTACCTACCTTTCTAGATAATCATGATCTTTCTCGTTTTTTTTACATTGCAGGTGAAGATAAGAATAAATTACGTCAAGCTGCCGAGATCCAATTTGAACAACCGGGCCCCCCAATTATCTATTATGGAACAGAAGTTGGAATGTCTCAGAAATTTAATTCTGGGCACAAAGACGGGTTGGAAGCATCCCGAGAACCGATGATTTGGGGAGAGAATCAAGACCAAGAATTGTTGGACTTCTACCGTACGCTGATAAAGAAACGCAATGAAAACCGCCCATGGATAACATAGAGCAAATATGATAATTTAAGTTCACTAATAAGTCATTATTACATGGATCCAATACGGAAGTACAACAATTCTGAAAGTAGAAATGTTATCTAAAGAGAAATGAGACACTTTCCACTGCTAAAGTTTATAAAACACTAATTATTTCCTCAATTTACAACACAATAGATCCCCTCGATACAACTCGAACGCGCAACCTACTACTCCGCAAGCAGCATCAAAAATTGGTGTACTCAGAACCGGATCACTCCCTGCTCTTCATAAAAATTTGTCAAAGAGCGGCGTCCGGCGGGTGTCTTCCTGACCCTGCACGTCCAGGTAGCGCAGAAACAGCTCCTGGCGTGAAGATACTTCCAGCTTGTGGTAGATATTGTTTCCGTGGGTCTTGGCCGTGTTCAGTGAGATGAACAGCTTCTCTGCCACCTGCGGCATGGTGTACCCCTGCATAATATAGCCCAAGACTTGCTGTTCGCGGCCGCTGAGTGTTTTCAGCTTGCGCATTTCTTCACTCACCACCGGCCCTTCCACCGGCAGCACCCCAACGGCTGGGAAGAATTGGTAGCGGGTGAATCCCGCCAGGATCAGGTTGCCTGTGAAAAGCACGATCAGGGCAGTCAGCGAGATCACAAAAATGAACACGGGCGTATCAGCCTGACCCAGCCAGCCCGAAATGAGCGTTGCCGTCAGGATTCCCAATGCATAAAACAACACAAAGCCACGCAACGCACGCAGGTTCCAGTTGTGTTCCGGTGTGTCCCGATTGAAGACATGCGCCTTATCCCACAAAGAACAAATCCGTGGGATCAGGCACCATTCCAAAATCGATCCCAGTTCAGCAAACCCCAAGAAAAGTACGGCTAATGGTTTCACGCCAGGCGCAAGTTCCAGCACCAAAATCAATATGAATCCTGCGAAGGCAACGCTCAGGAAACCGTAATAGATCAGAGGCAGCTTTGAGCGCTTGAAGAACACCAGGGCAAAACTGGAAACCCCCGCCAGGATCTGTCCGATGTAAAACCAGGTCATCCGCGGTCCATCGCCTAAAACCTTCTGGGTTAGAAATAGGGCAAAGAAAAGCACCAGCGAGATCACAAACACAATCGCATATCCCAGCCAGAGCATATGCCGGGTATGCTTGAGTGAGGCTTTGTGCGGACGCCCGGAAGGGTGCACCTGACCACACTCTGCAACAGCCTGCGCAGGCGTATAGAATCCAAACCAGCATATAACCAGCATCGCCAGCAGACTCCCAAAACACACCAGCCAGTAGGCAACCCCGGCATCCGAAAGAACCCCACCCTCGATCAGGATAGAGAAGATTGGGTTCAACCCAACAATGTATGCCACAACCGCGATCTGCCAGTTGAAGTTAAGCTGACGCATCAGGATAAAGACGATCCCAGAAAACGTGAACAAGCCGCAGAAAATACCCAGTAAGCCTGTCACCACCCATCGCGCAAAGCCTGAGAAGAACACCAGGCACACACTGCAAACCAGCGTACCCGCCACACCTATCAAGGTGATCAGGCGGTAGTGCGTCTGCGCATACAATTTGGGAATCCAAATACAAACCAGGATCGTAAGGAGATACGCGCCGATGAATAAGTTCTGCTCCGAAAACGTAGTCCCGTTCGCTTGCAGCAACCCGCCATTCGGTCCATAAAACACAAACAGCATCAGCCAGCACATGCCAATGGTTAGAAACAGGAAATGTATCCAAGTTATTTTGCGTGCAAGTTCTTTCGTCAAAACGATCATCCCTTTTCAAACCGAAAAATCACACGAACGTGTGATTGACAGACCACGCCCCCCTCTATTCTAATATAAAAATATATCGGCTAAGTAAACTTATGATTGGAGGAAAGAATGAAGAGGTTGCTGATAACACTATTAGCAATCAGTTTTCTGTTGTCTGGCTGCAGATTGGCAAGACAGACTCAAAATATTGGTGTGGAAACTGAAGTTGCAACCGAGGAACCGGCTGAAGCCCAATCCACTGAAGAAGTGACCGCTGCGGCTGAAACAGTGATCACACAGGAACCTAAAGAACCGGTCGCTGAACCCGACCCACAGGCAGGGGCTTGGATGGAAATTCCTGAGAGCGTGATCTTCTTCGACAACTTCCAGACTGGAAGCGCAGATCAATGGGAAGTGGGCTACGGCTGGGTCGTCCAGCAGAATAATGACATATTCACCTTTGACACCGTTCAGCACGGGCTTTCTTACGTCAAGGGCGGAGGGGATTGGCAAAATTACATCTTGCGCGGACAGGTGCGCCTGAGTGAAGGTACTTTTGCAGTGAGCATATATCTTTGTTCCACAGGACGCTATCTGCTGGCCTATAACGCAGATGGTTTATATGTCATTAAAGAAATTTTCGACACGGGAGAGATGACAGCACTGGCGAGGACGGATGCCCCTCCCCTCGGGGAATGGCACTGGATGGGAATTGCCGTCCAGGACGGACAGATCCAGGCGGGTGCGGATTCCGAACTGCTGATCGACATCACCGACCCATCCCCGCTGACCGGCGGCACGGTGGCAGTGGGTGCAGGGGAAGGATGCGATGTCCAGGTGGACAATATCATTGTGACCGAACTTGAGGAACCGCTGACCACACCCGGTGAACTGACTCAGGCGGAAGAATTTGAGATTCCGGAGGAAATCGTTGGCGAATCGGAACAACCTGTCCCTGATATCTCCGAAACTGAAGAGGTCATTGAAGATGAGGAGGAAGAAGAAGAAGAGACCTTTGAACCGACAGAAGAGTCTACTGAAGAACCAACGGAAGAGCCAACCGTTGAACCGACAGAGGAATCCTCTGGTGCGGATATCTATATCAAGAGCGTTTCGATTCCCAAGCCCTGGGATGTCAACACGCCTCTTTGCGTGACCGTCACTGTGATGAATAATGGTCCTGAAGCTGCCGGCGCATTCACGGTGGTCTGGTTCCCAAATTCGGATGGCGTAGTTGGCGGAAGTTGGGATGTCCCCGGATTGGCACCCGATGGAACCACCACCCTGACCCTGGATTATCCAGGCTATGCTCAGGCCGGGCAGGTCACCTGGCAGGCGGTAGCAGATACAGAAAATGAAATCCATGACCCCCATCGTTCAAACAATACTCGTTCGGGCACCATGAACATTGAACAGCCCGCTCCCCCGCAGGCATCTGCAGACCTGTATCTATCCGTTTGGGGCGGGGAGAGTTCAATCCCTGCAGGTGAGGTTTATAGTGGTCATATCATTGTAGGAAACTTCGGTCCGGACACCTCCGATGCATTCAACGTTGAATGGTATCCCTTCTCCAACGGAATCGTCGGCGGAAGTTGGGAGGTGCTCCCCATTGCGGCCGGTGTAACGGTTGAACTTCTGCTTGAATTCGATGGTTATGTAGACCCTGGTGAAGCAAACTGGAGCCTGAGCATCGACCCAATTCATGATACCAATGACCCCGAATGGGGCAACAACACCTTCTCAGGGACGATCACTATTGAGTAAAACAGAACATAAATGGGAAAAATGGCCTGCTCATCGCAGGCCATTTCTTTTTCCTAATGTATTATGGAATCAAGCAGTCGTTTTACTTTTGGACGCCGTTCACCAGCGTGCCGACTGTCTCACCCCGCAGGGCTTTCGGCAGCGCATCCTCATCCCAGAGGTTCAATACCAGGATAGGCAGATTATTCTCCATGCAGAGCGTGACCGCCGTGCTGTCCATGACCTCCAAACGCCGATTGATAGCATCAATATAGGTCAGGTGATCAAACTTCTGGGCATCCGCGAATTTCTTGGGATCCTTATCATATACGCCGTCCACCTTGGTGGCTTTGATCAACACATCGGCTTCGATCTCCATCGCTCGCAGCGCTGCCGCCGTGTCCGTGGAAAAGTACGGGTTTCCGGTGCCGCCGCCAAAGATCACCACACGGTCCTTCTCCAGGTGGCGGATGGCTCGGCGGCGGATGTAGGGTTCTGCCACAGAGCGCATTTCAATGGCTGACTGCACCCGGGTGAGAACGTCAATCCGCTCGAAGGCATCCATCAACGCCAGCGCGTTCATGACGGTCGCCAGCATCCCCATATAATCAGCTGTTGCCCGGTCCATACCGGCATGGTTGCCGCGCTGACCGCGCCAGAGGTTTCCAGCGCCGATCACGATCGCCACATCCACAGCCATCTCATGCACATCCTTGATGCGCTCTGCGATATGAGTGGCTTTAAACGGGTCAATCCCAAAGCCGTCTTCCCCTGCCAGCGCTTCACCGCCGATTTTCAGTAATATTCTTCGATAGTTCAAGCCATTCTCTTTCTCAGTCATCACCCCTCCCGATAAAAATCAATATGAGAGACAAATAAGGCCAACCTTGCGGTTGGCCTTACGATTCTTATTCATCCTCTTCTTCAAAGTCTTCATCACCACCGGATTCAGATCCAAGCTCCCAGCGTACAAAACGCCGGACTTCGATCTTTTCACCCATCTTGGCAACCTGTTCATTGATCAGGTCCTGGACGGTCTTGCTGTCATCCCTGACGTAAATCTGGTTCAGTAGGACAGTTTCATTCTTGTATTTCTTCAGGTAGCCTTCCACGATCCTGGGGATGATATTCTCAGGCTTGTTTTCCGCCTTCGCCATATCTGTGGCTTTTTTGGTCTCTTCATCAAGCGCCTCCTGGGGAATATCCGCTTCGCTCACATAGAGCGGATTGGCAGCAGCGACCTGCAGTGCTAATTCGTGCGCCAGATCAAGGAAATCCTGTGAACGCCCGACGAAATCGGTCTCACAGTTGACCTCAACCATCACAGCCATTCGGCCCTCACCGTGAGAATAGATCTCAATCACACCCTCAGATGCTTCCCGGTCGGCGCGTTTGGCGGCTTTCGCCAGGCCTTTTTCATGTAAGATTTTCTTCGCTTTTTCATAATCACCGTCAGCATCACGCAGCGCTGCCCGGCAGTCGAGAATGCCACATTCTGTGTCTTCTCGGAGTTGTTTGATCATCTCAGTGGTAATTTCCATGGTTCTTTGTTTCCTGTCTAATTCTGTTATTCTGCTCAGTCTTCTTTGTCGCCCTCTTCGTCAGCTTTGTCTTCATCGACTGCTGCTTCAGATTCCGCAGGTTCAGGTTCTGCTTCTTCCTCTGCTTCAACCTGTGGTTTTTCTTCAGCGGTATCCTCAACATCTGCTTCTTCTTCGGCTTCTTCTTCCTCATCAAGCTCTTGTTTCTTAATTTTTGTCTTCGTTGAAGAACCCATATGTTTCAACGTTGATTCGCCCAGCAGTTCCTCATCTTCCAATTCATCATCGGTCATGAAGCGAGAGACTTCTTCAGGCATCGCTTCTGTGGGCATCTCTTCTTCTTCAGCTTCCTTCCCTTGGATGGCCTTGCCTTCCATAACTGCATCAGCGATTTTTCCGACCAAAAGCTTGATCGCCCGGATAGCATCGTCGTTCGATGGGATCACATAGTCAATACTCTGCGGGTCGCAGTTGGTATCCACCATTGCAACGATTGGAATCTCTTTCAGGTTCGCTTCATGAACAGCCGTTTCCTCGCGGTTCACATCCACCACGAAGAGAACGTCAGGTAAGCGCTTCATTATCCGGATACCGCTGAGCCTTTTTTCCAGCCGTTCGATCTCACGTTCGATCATCAGGCCTTCCTTCTTGGTCAGCAGGTCAATCTCACCGCTGTCCCGCATCCGCTCAAGTCGTTCCAGCTCGAAGATCCGTTTCTGGATGGTGAACCAGTTGGTAATCGTGCCGCCCAGCCAGCGTTCATTGACATAGGGCATTCCACACCGTTTCGCCTGCTCCTGGATCGTGTCCTGAGCCTGGCGTTTGGTGCCGACGAACAGCACAGTACCACCATCCGCGACAATGTCCCGGATGAAATTATAGGCTTCCTCCAGCATTGTAACAGTTTGCTGAAGATCGACAATATGAATACCATTGCGTTCCGTAAAGATATACGAACGCATTTTCGGATTCCATTTATTGGTACGATGACCAAAATGGACGCCGCTCTCGAGGAGAGCTTTCATTGTAACGACAGGTGACATGTGAATATACTCCTTTGCGTTTTAGCCTCCGTCTCCTTTTACTTGCCCCTCACCCATCATATGGGCACGCAGGACAAATCCAGAGACGTGTGAAATTTACTATCAGATCGTTCTGACAGCGGCATTAGTATAACATATCAGGGATGAAAAGGGAATAGATATTAAGTCTATGTCCAGTATTTTCTAAATGAATTACATCTATTTTCGCTTAGTACCAGTTGAATCCGTTCATAAAGATCGGGCAATACATGTCTACACCCTTCTTTTCATCAATAAAAATATTCACCGTTGCTACACCGCTGTACAAATCCCCATCATAAACCCTGAAGGTAAAGCTGTCTAAACCCAGGTAATTTCTATCAGGTGTAAAGGTCAAATCCGGTGCGACACCAGAAAGAATACCCTTGACCGGTGTTGATAGGATTTCAAAAGTTAGGTCATCTCCATCCACATCAAAAGCCGTCAAAATGAACTCAACGGATCGGTTCTCCTCCGTATAAATATCCTGATCATAAGCAATCGGGGGTTCGTTGATGTCTAAAACGAATATCGTAAAGATCTTTTCGATGATCTTACCACCCCAATCCGTACTCCGGACTCGAATACTGAAGATATGCTGTTCCTCATAATTAAATACTTGCCCAGACCGTAAACTTGCTCCGAGGACTTCAAAGGAAGCATTATCATCGCTTCCTTCTCCTGTGACAAGTTCATAGGTGAACGAATCATTAGGGACTTCCGGGTCGATCATTACAAAAGTACCGATCTCCGTTCCTGCGGGTTCATTTTCCGATATCTGGTAATTTGTCAGGGCAATTCCGGTCGGATCGCATGACTCAGTACTGACAGACCCGTCCATGGATGTATATTCAATCTCCTCTGCATTCGGCCAACTCACCAGAATGCTTTCAACGGCGTCAATTTCAATTGGCGATGTTAGGTTGGGAGCGATCGCCTGTAAGGTCATCTCTATCAAGGTGCCATCTCCAGACTTTGGATCAGGATCGCCCGCACCATCACCCTGTTGGACCATCCCAAAACGAACCAATCCATTGATATTGTCAATTTCGTTTGTAGGTTCATAGAAAGCGATCTCGCCAGGAGGTGCCAAAAAGCCGCCATTGACCACATTCGTCACTTCGATGACCTCTGGGTCAAAAGCAATCTCTAAATGGTAGCCCGTAAGGTCTTGCACATTTTCCACTCGGATAGCAATTGTCTGTGTGCCGCACGTTGTCACTGTCAACGAATCCGGGTCAACATACACAAGTGTTGAGCCCGTATCCGATGAGACGGACTGAGGGAAAACCATCATAATCATGAGTACCAAAATACCAATTAATGCGTGACTAGACAGTGTTTTCTTACTCATAGCAACCTTCTCTTTCTCTTTGGACTCATTTTCGAGTGAGCCATAAATACAACCCCAATCCCACTGCCAATATCAGGATCAGGACAACGATCCACCAGTACTTCAACAAGAAAAAGCTGTCCAAGTCTTTCGAATCAGCTTCATTGACATGTACTTCTTCTTCACCGCCAGCAAGATTCTCATCCCTGTTCTCCTGTGAGCCGATAGGGGTAAACGTGGCAGTCATAAGCGTGTTATCAGCGATGCCATCTATCACCGTTGTTTCTACGCTTTCATCCGTTGCAGAGAGTGGTGTCATCGTCGGTGTGGACGAGGG